>ENA-UOTZ01000391-UOTZ01000391.1-compost-metagenome-genome-assembly--contig:-NODE-391-length-37278-cov-7.947582_pt1 | contig 37278 bp, 13 predicted proteins | sample MGYA00238144_ERZ746983 | MGnify/ENA primary metagenome ERZ746983 (study PRJEB28759, sample SAMN06268863) | compost metagenome | isolation source: single cell | place: USA: California, Emeryville, Joint...
TTCGTTACATACCTTGCTTTACCAATAAGATTGATTCTCTCTAATATATTTCGACAATATTTTTCTTCTTCTCATATTATAACGCCTAGAAATATTTTCATTAGTGTAGACATAACCCAAGTTCTCAGTTATCTCTGGATCCTTTTCATTGGGTTGCTATTTGTCTCTAAAGAGAGCACTTTTTCTTTCTGATAGATAAGACGATATTAAAAACTTCCTGAACTGTGATGCTCTTTTAATTGAATTTTGAATAAAATTAGATTTCTATTGACAAAACCTGCTTTTGAAAAAAAAAATTGTTTGCTTCATCTTGTTGGATGCCAGGACCGCGAAGATCTTTCACTTCTGTTGCTTTACCATGTGAAGGAGCAGTGTAAAGGCCAAATCTCACAAAATATGCATGATTTAATCCGCGTTTTTTTTCAATTAATCTGCAGTTATACTTTTACTAAAACACAAGTAATCAATAAACCCTCACTCTAATACTATCGGAAAGGGCATTAATACCTCTTCATGAAATGTGGCCTTAACTCCTGTTGGCTTAAAACAGCGATCCCTCTATTTTGCTAATGAAGTCTCATTGTTTTGAATTCAACTGACTTACTCACTTACTTTGTTTAAACCAAATACAGCATCATAACTAAAGCCTTTTCTATAAAGAACTATATTCTCACTGCCTTAATTGTATTATCACTCTTATTGCACATAGTTGATCAGAGGCATGGACTAATAGTGAATACAGTATTGAGAACTAAAAACTCTCTGTAAAACGTAAGTCTTCGTAGTTGATTCCAAAACCCTAAATCGAAAAGAGGGCTAGCATGGGTGTTCATAATGATCACTTTAAAAGAAATTGTAAAAGCATTCATTTATATATAAGATGAAAGTAAAGAATGCTCCCTCTGCATATTCTGCAGAGAGATTTATGCGCATATTTATATATGAGGTGATACTATTGACAGCATCTGCTTTTCGAGTGAACTAAAAATACAAGAAAAAACGAGATAGGCCAGATGATTTCTGCAAAAATTAAGAAACTTTCTGGTGATCTCTCTGACAAGTCCTATTTTGGTACTATTCGAAACTCATTTGTTCGTAAAAAGCTTATGATGGGACTGTATTGCTTCGATCATCTCCCTTATCGAGCTATTACAAGTGTCAAATTCCTTTCTAATTTCGGAAATTACCTTGCATATTTCAAATCTGCTTCTAATAAAGATATCTGAGATTTCAATAATTCTGTATTGAAATCAATTTGGCTCTGGAGCTGCCTCTCGAAACGACTTAGGACAGCAAGATCATTCTAATCCACAATTCTCTGTTAAACAGCCATTTCATCAGATATTTACATCTATTTCTCGCTGATTGCTTGGATTGCTTTCATTTGGTTCTTGTTGCACGCTGTTGCTCTTCTTTAATTTTTTGTTGCATTCTGTTGGCCTTTTTTCTCGTGTATATGTAATATGCTCGAACATTAGATCCTTTTTGTAGTCTGTCAAAAACACATGGGCAAACTCGCAATCGTCAAGCTAAAATTACAACAAGGGTTAGTAAATATGAGTGAATGACAGTAGTATCTGTTAATTACCTTTTGATAAAATTGAGTTTTGGTTGAGCAACATTCAAATAAAGAGAAAATTTGATCCAATTTTTCCTCGTTGTTGATAATAAATACTTGGCCATCATCGCTCCAGCTGATTATCTCTTGGTATTGAGGATCCTGAGATGAGATTAGTCTGAGGTCAAAATGAATAAGATTACATCCAAGACCTTAAACAAGTCTCTGATAAATATCTTGTTCAGAATTTTTTGGGCAATTTGTCGACTTTTTTGAATCTTCTCTTTGATTGTGAGGACTTCCATATTGACAAAAAGGCTAGCCACTTAGTAGAAACTTAATTCGCAACTTAGAATTATTAAGAATTGTAATCATTTTGAAATAAGTGGCGTTTGATAAATAGGAACACAATGCTCAATTCTTTTTTTAGTCGAATAAATTTAAAGAATAATTCGAATAAATTCACAGTGTGCCAAAGCGAATTTACTGCAATATAAATGACGTCACTAAGTTAAATAGGCTTCAGATAGCTTGAGAAATGACGTCAATTGAAAATAATGGCTAATAATTTGAACTGCCATAATAAGTACTGCCAAATTTCAATTCGTAAATTTTACATCTCGTTAAAAGAAAAAATAGATCGAAAGAACACGACTTTTAAGTTCTCTATATCTTAAAAGGACATACACTAGGGGTTTTGATCAGCCTGACGGAGCCTTCTGCTCAATTTCTAGATGAAATTCTTGGCTATTTACACTACTTCCTTTTTCTTCAAGGCATTTAATCCAAACTTTCAAGAATTAGAATATTAAGGTCTGATTTTAAATTAAGTGCATTATCAAATGAATTGATATCCGAAATAAAATTTAACGAAACGAGTTCCAAACCAGGCTTGCAAAAAATAAATTTACTAAAAAGTAGGTTAAAGCCCGTGATTCCTTTTGTACCATATAGGCTCTATGATAAGCATTGCTTTCATGATTTGAAATAGCAATTTTAATAGTAGTCAAGATAGAGATAACTGCTTGTAGTGAAAGAATATATTTAGAAGATAAGGTAGCTACGTAAACCTACCGGTAGTACGTCAATTTAATCGGCTAAGGCTTTGGCCTGAGCGTTCCAGATCAGAGTGAGACAACATTGTTGTACTAAATGATTGATTAGTATGGAGAGTATTTCGATAAGTCTGAGCTTTAACCCGGCCCATTCAAGATCGCTGATCGCAGAAAGAAGCATTGAGAGGAACGAGTTATCGTGGGACCTTTTTCATTTGAAATAGAGAACAAAAAACCAGGCTAACGAGAGAGATTGAGCTTAGAGCACTTAAAGTTCATGTTATTTTTGAAAGAAATGAGAAGCTATGCTTTACAATTCTCAAACAATCGTGCATCTAGAGATTGCTGAGATGCAGGAGTTTCCTAAACAAATTTGAAGCCTTCTGATAATAAAATGATAACTACAAATCCACAATACGCTTTCGGTTGGAGGTAGCGCAAACTGGCTTTCTTTCCGAGTTAAGACGAAGTTTAATACTTTGAAAAGAAACAGTCTGTTCCTGATTAAGTTGAAGGCGATCTCTCCAGAATTATCTAATTGATTCGGTAATAATTATAGACTATCGCCAGAGAGAAAAGAAGCCATTCCCAGAATGGGCAGTGAGGGAGAGGTTTAGGGTGTCGACACTTTGCAATGTGCGATTCGGTTTACGGGAACGATTTTCACTGCTGAAACTGTAGCGTATTTTTGATAAGTAAGTAAACAACAGCAAAATAAATGTGCACTGAATTAAAGTGAATTAAGGATTTTAAAAATTAATTGTGAATTGAAGAACTCCGAGCGGGTGTATTGAGAGATAGCTCTCTTTTCTCTCAAAAAACGACAAATTTCCAAAGCTGAAACATTCGATTCAGACTCAATAAAGTTAGTTGTAGCTGGTTTTCGAAGTGATCCCATTGATTGCCTGGTTTTCATTTCAAATCTGCCTATAAATTCCATTCTAATCATAACTTAACTCAGACTACCAAAAAGATCAGTCCAAGAAAAAATAATATCAACTAAAGCTCTATAGTCTCCCTATAGCAGTCAAGGAACCTCTATCCTAATGAAGAATGAACGAAATAAGGAAGGTTATTTGCTCAGACTTTTACTTTGAAGCAATTGAATCCATGTAGATAGTTCCAATTTAGTTAATCGCATCATCTGCGTTCAATCTATGCTAACCATTACAGCTGTTGCAAATATTTGATGTTTTCAAAGAGTTGAATTGGACACATATAAAGAAAATTTTTTTTCTCAAATTAACAACAGCAACCATTCATGAGGTAAGACGTTTAAGTTTTAAAGTGAGGACCACACGACTTCACTTCATAGACAAGAATAAATAAAGATTTGGCAAATGTACTGACTGCAGAGTTCCTATTGTATCATAATAGAAAGCTCTTATGGGAAATCTCTTTCAATGATGATACTCAAAGCTTTCTTTCATAAGAATTTACTTTTTCCAAATCAAACCTAGCTAAAGCAACAATAAGGAATCAACTGCATACGTTGAGACTTATTAGGTAGCCATGATACTTTAATTAACTTGATTAAAAGAGCAGTCGAATTGAAATCAAGGGTTCGTAGTTCTTTCTGATAATATGCTTTTATAAGTAGAGAAGTCTGACGATTTTCTCGCAAAAATGATACGATAAACCGCAAATATGGGTTTATTGTGCTGTTGTGATTCTTTTATTTAATTTGATTTCTATTCATCACAGATCCAAGTCATCGCATCATATTCATCAATTCACCGAAAGATGCTGTGCCTTTTTTCAAAGCAACGCATTGACAAAAAGGTAAGGAAGAGCACTTGAATGTTCGTTCTTGCTAAGCTAATTTTTTGCAAATAGCAAGGCATTTGAACATTGGCTGGTTCATGCTCGAAGCCGCCTTGCGAGTAACTTTTGAGAATCACCCAATTTAGGTATTGAGTGCTCCCAAGCTATCTTCTTGTTAATTCTGGTCCTAACTAATTTGAAGCACTCTTTAATAAATAGTGTTTTAATACGATTATCACTACAAATATACAACTATGAACCCTAGCCACACCCACCAAACTCGTGATACTGCTAATAGCAATGCCGACGAATTGAACTCCGCGCCAAACACCGATTTGCTCTTTAAAGTTATTTTAATTGGAGATTCCGGTATGCCATAGATATTCAAATTTCTCCTTCCTTCATCTCCTTTTCCTCCTCTCTATACAACGCATTGACTTTACCTTTAAGGCGTTGGCAAAACCACCATCCTCAAGCGGCTCGTGAAAAAGTCGTTTGACCCTGATCACAACATCACAATCGGAGTAGAGTTTTCCTCCTATCCTGTTCAAATAGATGAAGAAACCTTAATTAAACTCCAGATTTGGGATACCGTAAAGCCAATCAATTCCATCACCCATGACTCTTTTTCACAGGCTGGGCAAGAATCTTTTAGATCGATCGTCAAATCTTTTTACAGAAATTCAGCAGGAGTCTTCCTCGTTTACAATGTTTGCGAGTATATCTCACAAAACCCCCCTTTGTCCTTACAAATTTCGCATGCAGCAAGTCAAGCTTCGAACAACTTGATGAATGGATTGACGAAGCGAAGAAATTAGTAGATGACGATACGATTTTCGTACTAATTGGAAATCATGCAGATAAAGAACAAGAGTAAACGCCTATAGCTACACTTTTTTATATTATCTCAGCCGCGAGGTTCAATATACTGATGCAGAGAAGTTTATGCGAGAGAAAGATATTGCTTTCTTTTTCGAAACATCAGCAATGAATGGACAAAACGTCGAAATGGTAATTTCAATGATTTCTTTCCCTCTTACTAAGCTTAACTGGCAGGCGTTTCGAGAAGCTGGAAAAATGATTTATCTCAAATATATGCTCACCAGGTCTAAAACACGGGGCGGAACATTGGACCGAAACTCTCTGAATATGCACGAGCCTAGACCTCAGCGAGTCACAATAACGAAAGCTACGGCCTCCCCTCGCAAAGTGGACCACTCGAAGTGTTCATGTTAGAAGCTCATTTTCGTAAAGTATTTTTACTATTCAAGTTATCAAATCCCCGACGTTTCATTATCTTTTTACTGTGACTGTGACTCACAATATTTTCCAGCAATTTCTTGAAAAAATTTTAAGACACAGCTATTCTTAAAATAAAACTTCAAAAGCAACTCATTATTTTTTTCGAGCGATGCAGCTATATACCCATCTCGTTGATTTAATTTATTTTTAGTTTAATCGAAGGAGTCCAAAATTTCCAGTTTCTTACTGGATTTTGATATTTTCCTGAGAGACATTCTGGTTATATAGCAGCCTGCTTACAAATGAGTTATAATCAAAAAATATTTAACCAAAAAAAAAACTAATATGTCAACCTTATTCAAATCTATTACCGCTTTGATGAGCTCAGCTAATTCAAGTTCGTTTGATAATATGCTGTCTGCTCAGGAAGAGACTGTGAAAGGACCTGTCGATAATGATAGGAATATGAAACAAAAAATGACGAAAGAGTTCTTAATAAAAAACTTTAATGAAAGATACACTAAAAGGCCGGATACTGGCTATGATCAATACCATGAAATGGCGTCTCTGCAGATGTTCTACTAAAACTGCTTTCGAAAGATTTGTTAACGTTAAAATTAAAGAGTGCGGTGGAAAATTGTTATAGATCGAATTATTTACATATTCGTGTTCCTATTTTCCAATGAGTCCATTTAATGTTAGGAACTGAATATAATAAAGTGCTTGTTTATTTGCATTTCAATACTGGATTTGCTATTACATCGCCATTTATCTATCACTACTTTGGCAATTGATCATAACTAGTATCTATCTCTCAAACTTATCAAAAAGAAAAACTCAATAATCTTCGATGTTTCCTCGAAAATTTAGTAACAATAGGACTGGTTCAGTACTTATTAGCAGGTTATTTAGAAGTTCTTAAATATCACGTAACTCATATCTAAATTTTATAAGATTGGTCATTTAAACTCTGACAGTTCAATGAATATTTGGACTCTCTGACTAACATGAGCAATGCTACTAATTTCAATAATACGCTTTCATTGTTTGTTTCGGTTGCTATTTGAAAATCTCTCTGATCATAAAATAAATGAATAATTGTAAAACCCTGCTAATCCGAAGTCATTCTTGAAATAGAAATGGCTACTTTTAACCTTCTATTCTTCATACAATCTTTCAAATGCTCATTACCAAACCAAATAATAATAAAAAAAAATGTTCTAAATTATAATTTCTATGAATTCCTTCCTCTGTCTCTAGAGTATGCCGTACTGCTTCTTTATGAATAGCACGTAATTCTCTTCTGCTATGTTTTCAGCAACACACTGATCATATAACTCAGATATCAGCAAGTTCTTTCCCGGGTGGTTTGCAGGTAAAGTCAACTTGATATTCACTGCTTCAGTGTAAAAATACCTTCTTTGGGCCTCTCTCTCTGCTTCGCCTCCTTTCACCGAGGACTTTGTCATATTAAATTCGCTTTCAGTCGTTCCAACCGTATCTTCACTAGGATTCGACATACTGTCTATATCCGAATGAATTTGTGATAGAACTTCAACGTCTCTCTTGAGATCTTTCTTAAGGTATTTCATATTCCTTGCATCGTGTCTTTGGATCTCCTGCAGCATTTTCGATTGATATTCCCATAACTCCAACACCGCTTTCCTCTCTAGCGTCTCTCGCTCATATTGCTGCAATTGCTCCTGGAGTTTTTCCAGCTCTTTTTGATAGTCTTTCTCAAACTCAATTGCTTTATTCTGAAGAGCAACAAAGAGTCTCTGCAGGTACATAATTATAGAAACCTCTTCATTTCTCGCGCTGACTGCTAGAGGAGAGAAAATTTGATCAAAGTCTTGCATTTTGTTCTGTAGTACTTCTAAACTATTATCCTCAGCCACAACGTCCCTTGCAATTTTAATGAGACGCTTGCAAGAGTCAGAAAAATTGGCGTTTAAGTTCTTTGGAGCAATTTGCTTGAATGTGGAATTGATCTTTGAGATTATTTTTTCGATTTTTTGATTGAGCTCCTCGACGTCGGCTGCATCCAATTGATGGTCATCATTTGTTATGTTTCTCTCGAGATTTAGTTGCGCCTTCATTTCAGCATTTTTCGAGCAGACTTTCGAATGGCTATCAACCTGTTCGATCGCAATGAACTCTTCGCAGTTCATGCAAAACACATCCCGATCGACTTTTCTAACTTCAACTGGACGATATGGCAAATCCTTTTTGGTTTTAAATCCGAAGATGGTTCGTTGCTTTACATTTGAGAAAAATCTGGGTCCATTAGGATTTATCTTAGCGACGGGGACAATAGACGCTCGAGTTCCTTCGTCAAGGGCTAAATCTTCAACATAGCTAACTGACATCGACAGTTTTTTGGGTTCGGGCTGTGAAGAAGGCTGAGCCGACTTATACATCTCGCGATTAGCAGGAGCCGTCGCTTTCAAAGTTGTTTGGTTGAATTGGCCGGTACTCTTTTGAGAGGAAGGAGTTGCGAATGTGGGCTCTTTTTGAGCAGCTCCATATTTGTATGGTGTAAGTGTAACGTATTCAGTCGCCCTGATCTCTTGATTATTTTTGACTGAGGAGGTTTGGGAATCTCTTGAGTTTTGAACGGGTGGTGGTTTTAAAGTATTTTCAGCAGAGGGTTTGGAAACACTGTAGGTTTGATTTTGTGGTCTTTGGCTCTCGGCAGATTTCCAGTTTGGAGTCGGTGTTTGCGATTGTTGGTAGGGAGTGTAGCGATTGTAGGGTTGGTAGTTTGAAGGTTGATAACTTGATCTCTTTTCTGAAGTTGGTGTCTGTGATTGCTGGTAAGAAGAGTAAGAAGCGTAAGATTTGGAGGAGGAACTTGGAGTTTGGTATTTTCGAGAGGCATCAGATCCATCATATCCGCTATTTCTGGATGAAGAAGCAGACCATTCAGAAGTGACACTACCGCCTTCTTCTTCTAATGTATATGCTTCCAGTTTAGGTTTTTTAAAGCTATCCTTTGGCTGGCCTGGCAAAGTGTTTTGAGAATCATCTTCACGCATATTTTCTGGTCGAACTGGGGTTTTCTGGCACTGATCACCTTTTATCGGATGATTGACTGCTGCTGAAATTATCTTTTCAGGAGCTTGGAGATATGTCAATGACTTGCTTTTCGAAGTGTGAGATTCTGGACTCTCGTTCTTCTGAGGAGCATCTAAGCTTTTTGTTTTCTGGAAATCAGATACTGCAGGTGGCTCACTATCTGTTTTAGATTCTGCATGATTGTTGCTACCAGCAGACTGGCTCAAACCTTCCTTATTTGTCTGGTCTTCTTGGTTAGGAGATATGTTTTGATTCTTCATTGCTTCAGATTCAGGTTTGGTGGGATGAATGCCTCTCAGATACTTTTTCTCGGCCTGTTCAGCCTGAGAAAGTTCTCTTGAATTGTTCTTGCTTTTTGGTTCAGCAACTTTTTCTTCTTTTTTGAGCGTCTTAGTTAGTGTTGAATTTTTATTGAAAAACTCTTCAACGAAATTTTTTGCGAATTCTTGAGAAGAAACTTTGAATACGGTAGGAAACTCCAATTTTTTGCTTTTGGATTCTCCTTCGGATTCTCTTGAAATTTCTGATTTTGCGTTTTTTGAATCAACTGATGAATTTTGTTTGCTTTTTCCATCACGTTGTTCAATCTGTTGTTCGACTCTCAACCTCAACGATTCATTGCTTGATTTGGCCTTCTCTCCAGATTCTGCAGATGAGCTAGTAATATTAGATTGCGCATTATTTTGCTGAGAGTCAAGAACTTGAGTTTCTTTTTTGGAAGGTGGAGATTGCTCTTCAGTCTCTCCTTCTTGAGAATCATGCTTTTTATTTTCTTGAGAATCAAGCTTTTTCTCGTCGATTGGTTTATCCTCAGCGGGTCCTTGCTGCTCTTTATCCAAACCAGGATTGTATTGTAAACCTTCCACTTGCTGGATTTTAATCTCTCGTTTTTTCTTAGTTTTATCAACGTTTGGATGCTTAGGATTTGTAGCAAGCTCTTGCTGAGGCTTCTCAGAGTCTTGATGTTCAAGTTTGATATTTGAACTTGCGCCTGCACTTGAAATGGGCTCGGGCTTCTGTTTGGCTTCATGCACACCTGAAATGTTTAGGAGTTCTGATTTGAATTCAACCACCAGCTCATTATCGTATGGAATTGCTGAAAGGTCAAGTACTTTGGTAAAGAAATCTACGTCGTCCTGCTTGAGATATTTTTGAGATTCTGGTTGACTATTCGTATGAGATGTTCCCTCAAGCGCCTTTGAGACTGCAGAAATGCGCTCGGGTATATCTCCTTGCAGACCAAGATCTTTGTCGAATAAAAGCTGAGTCAAAATCGCGCGTCTTTGCTCTTCAGTTAAACTCTGTAAAAATTGCCTTTGTGCCTCATTTAGTTCGCCTTGGCCACTATGTTGAGGAGCATTCTCATGCTTTGGAGAAGTATTACGCGCATCGAAATTAGATTTGGCTTCTTCTTTTGAATAAGAGACCTTCGACTCAGAGCGAGGCTCATCCCTTAAGATTTGCATATTCTGCTGGGACTTTCCAAATGATTTATCATTTCCCAAGTCTTCTCTTCTACTTGCACCAGGCATTTGACTTGTGTTCTGGCTTCTAGCCACTAAAGAATGATCTTGTAAACCAGAGTAGTTGTTTTGGGACACGCTAGAGTTTTGATTGTTTTCATATAACATATTTTTAAACACTCGCGCCTGGCTATTCTGCTCTCCTTGTTCCGTCGAGTTCTCTGATTCCTGAGACTCTTCTTGATTGTCATTTAGGTTTGTTAGAGCTAAAATATTAGATTTTGTTTGATTTTGCTGCATTCTTGACGTATTTGGTTGAGAATTCTCCCTTTTCTCTCCGTCGGGTTCTCTGCGAGATTTTTCGGTCTGTTCCCTAACAGATTCATCATGTTCCAAGTCATTTTCTTCAATCTCCTGCAATTCTTCTTTTGCAGGCGCTTCGTAATTGCTTTTGTTCATTGCAACACCTTCGTTAGAACTAACGGCAATTCCATTTCCAATCCGAATCGGGTTATCTGCTTGCTCAGCCTCAATATATTTATTTGGCTCTGTTCTGTACCCAACTAAGGGTTCGAAATTGGCAGTGTCTCTGACATCTTGTTTGAAATCAGCCGTTTCTCTTATATCGGATTTGAAGTACTCCTCGCTTTCTTTTTGCTGCTCTATGTTAAATATTTGAAAAGGATTGCTTGCAACTATCTCCTCATGATCAGCCTCGTTATCTTCCTCTCGTTGCTGTTGATCGACAATTTTGCTTCTTCGACCACTTCTGCTAGCATTCAGATCTCTAGTTTCTTTACCAGGGCCATGTTTTTCCATTTGCTGATCGTTATTATCTTCATGTTCAGCTTCCTCATTTATGTCCTCCTCCTCTTGGTTCTCCTGGCCTCCACTACGTGCCCTAGTCAAGCTGGGGCCTCTGCTTTTCTTCTTTTCCATAAATTTTTGGTTTTCTTCGGCTTTTTCTCGAGCCTTTTGCTCAAGTCCTTTAAATTTTGAGATCAAGTCTTTCACGGAAAGCCTTGGCTCGCCTGGAGCATGTACCTCACTCTTAGTATTTGGATGTTTAGACTTATCTTCTGCTTTTTGATTCTGATCTTTACTAACCAAACCACCCTCTTTTTCTCCTTCCTCATGTAACAGATGAAGGAGTTGTCCTCCAGGCAGTTTATTTTCTTTCTGAGCGGTCCTATTCATACTTTGTGGATAGCCCGTCTGCATTTGCTTCTCTTCATAATTTGATGGCTTCGATTGATTGAGGTCGCTTCGATTTAAATCATAGATTTGATTGCCGAACTGCTGAACGAAGGACTCTTCTTCGAGCTGGCTGCTACTAGGATCTATGCTCTGGCTATGAATTCCATCATCAAGATCAGCATCCAATATCTTAGGTTTTTTCATTGCTGGAATGTCTTTCTCGTCGATTTCTTTGTGAATGGTATTGATAAACATTTACCCGACGACCTAAAGGTTCTACTCTCAATTTGTTTTTTGATTTTAAGCTTTTTATTTGCTTAATTGGTGACTTTAACGGCCTGTTTCATGCGTTTAATTTTTTTTCAGATTGAAATTCAAAAAAGATCACGTGATATTCTCTTGTTTGTTAAAATTCAGAGTTGTTCTTATCTAAGATATTTAGAATTGAGATTTTTTTTTCTTAATAGCATTATTTTGCAAACGACTCGATTTATGCAGTCTTAACCTTATTGAGTAATCTATCGACCTTGGTACAGAAGTCGTGGATACCTCTTGTCCATTGATTATAAGACTCCAATTCTAAAAGAAAGAAACGTTGATTGAAGGGGAAGGATGAATTCATTCATTACCATCAGAGATATCTATGAATTTAGTGATTTGATCGAGCTTGGCCTTGAGACGGTTATCAGCAATCATGTTTTGAATGATTTTCTCAGCCTATTGTGCAAGCGCAGATTGCATTAGCTATCCTCCATTGCAAATGGTAATTCTTTACTTGAGTCTCGGTGATTTTCAATATATCAACGAGAGTTTGATAAGAGATAGTTTCGTAAACTTTTGAAATAGCGACAATGTTATGCTCAATGTAAGCCTTCTCAAGCACGGTGATGCCCTCGCCAGTAAGCGCTTTGTGATGTTTGCTGAGCTTTTTCTCAAATTTCTCGAGCTCTTCTCTTGTTACAATACGATCAAGATACCTGAAAAATGTGTTTTATGAAATTAATTCTGTATCTTCGGAATTAATCTGTACATTTTTGTAAGGATATCGAATGTCTCGAGTTTTTTGGTTCTCTCATCGTTATATAGGTTTGAAAGCAAGGCAGATCGTTCTGGTCCTGCTGGAGAAAGAATAGCACAGATGACACCGCATTCAAGAAGAATCAAAAGATTTTCTTCATCCTTAAGTCACATTAAAGAAGAATTATAAGATAATGAAGAAGACATTGCGCTTACCACACCCTCTTGCTTTGAAATCCAGTGGTACTTTGGTGCAGCAAGAAGGAACTTTCTGTTTGAGTCCATGATTCTGGCATATGAGACTTCGAATCTCAGTTTCATCTCACGGTTGGTGGTTTTCTCTGCCAATGGCATGGCCTTCCAAATAAAATCTTCTGCGCCTGTAGCATCGTCACACTCGAAGAAGTACTCGCAAATTGAAACGTAACGTTCAAGTTTCTCTTCATTGGTATATTTCCTTGAAAAAGGAACAACTTATTTTCGCATCCGATAAAGAGACTTACAAATTAGGGGAGTCGAATTTGATTTCAGCCAACATTTTGGCTGCTGCTCGATACTCTCCCTTAGCACCGTATACTTCAGAAACTGCCTCTTTGGTTTTAGCAAACTACCGAGGAATATGTTCATTTATTGCTCATTCGGTGATGAAAAGGTACCTCGACTTCGAAATATTGTTTCTGGGGAGTGTTTTCCAACAAGTGGGTTCCGATCTTAAGCATGTCGTTGTTACTGAGCTTCTTGTATCGGTCGGTGAGGGCGGTGAAGACCTGCTTGGCAATCATAATTTTCTGATCATCACCAATCACTATTTAGAACAGTCAGCATCTCAGATTTGGTCTGGCTTACGTTCAGTCATGGCCTGGCAGATTTCATCGAGCTGCTTATCAGCGACCAATTTATCGAGTGAAGCTTCGATATCGGTTCCTTTAAGGAGGTTCTGCATCTATCTTTGATAAAAATTCTGATGATAATATATAATTATGTAAAGTAGTCTCATTAAAAAAATATCTTTGTCTGATGATCCAATCGTGTAGAGAGGATAGGAATGTTATCATTGTTCTGAATTATGAGTATTTTGCTTAATTTCAAATATTTTCTGTCAAAAAAGGTCTCCACTGAACAAAATGGAAGTCAATGTCCAGAGTTAGCACTTACGATACCAAAATTTTTCGAAACTTCGAGGCGATTAGTACGGCAAAACAGAAAGTAGTATTGCCCGCTGCCCGTGCCATTAATGGCCTGTTGCTTGCTCTGTGAATAAGCTCCTACTAGGGTTTTTCACGAAGTTATTAAATTATGAATGTATGAAATATAAAAATCTATACCCAAGATAAAGGATTTCGAAGCATTTTATCCATAGAGAGTTCATTCACTCATAAATCAGTTTCCTAAGATTGTCAATTGCTGATGCCTAAGAAATCTGGTTTTCTTGACTATTATTAACACCCATATTTCAATCTTTCAATGTAGATAGGAAAATTCCCATATTTATGTGAAATAATGAACAAGAAGGGAACACTTTGGTTTGGTATATCAGAGAATAATACAAAAACCATTGGAATTTCCATTCAATTATATTTAACATTCTTGCCTCACTGTTAACAAAACTTCAACATCAGATTTATTATCCAATTGTTTTAAGATTTCCAGCAGAAATCGCCTCTCTTGAATATAGTTCGACTTTTCATCGTTAGTAGATCGCTTCAACAAAGAAAAAGCCACATTTGTATGCTACATTGCGTTTTATTGAATTTCAGAAACCTTAGTCAACGACTGTTCCCATTCTAATCAATTTTAATTTCATGTCCTGTATCGTGTGAAAAAGTCCAGATAATCTCCACCCGACAAACGAAAGGTATCCTTCAATCACCAAGAACAGTATATCCATCGTAATTACAGCAACACCTAAAATAATCAGGTGACCAATTGTTAGATGCCAGCAAAGTCTTGAATCTCTTTGCGTATAAGCTTTAACACCGAGAGCATATCCATAGGTCATTGATATCAGAAGGATGAACACCAAAAATCCCATAAAGGTGAGAATATTTGAACTTTCTCGGATTTCTTGATTACACAAACTTGAAAGATAGCGTAACAGACTTATTATTTGAACCTGATCACAGAAACTCTGATTCAATTGACCTCTATTTGAAAAATGCACCATCCTTACGGCGAAAACAGTTCCAATGCAAACCCCAATTATCAATAACGCAAAATTGACGTAGTAGAATAGACGATATTCGTCCGCTTTGGCCCTGAAAAGCTGATAACGATAGAGTAGATGCTCAGGAGTTCCTTCGATTTCAAAAGTTACGGAAGTTCTTGGTTTTTCGAATGAATTTCTTAGTTCATTTGGAAGTGAAGGCCAACGGCTTGAACCTTGAGAATTACGCATGGATAATTAATCATTTAAAACCCCTTAAATTCAGATTTAGCAAATGCACACTGATAATTTTCTCAAAGAGACCTGGCTGAATCCATGCCCAGCTATTTATCGCGCATGTTTTATAGCTTACTTCCAATCTCCTACTTTAAGACACTCATTAGGTTTTAATAATCACCTATGATCTTATTCAAAGATACTGATGTAGAAACAATTCAAACATTCTAGCTCTTTTCAGCTGTATTACAAGATCAAATAATTAACTGTTTTTGATTGACATAACGATCTATATAATTCATATAATATCCCAAGCACGAGGTTATACAGGAGAAAATTTACAAGATAACGCTGTTATTATGCAGTAACTTTCTCACGATCTCTTAAGAATTTTTTTACATAATTATTGCTCAGGAGCATATCCGCAGGAATGAGTGAGAAAAGTAACTTCGTATTTATAAACCTCCGCTTCATAATTCTGATAAATGTCCTCCACAGGAGTACATAAACTCCGACTAGCATTGCTACTCCACCAATGAACGATTCAATCGCACTCTTCTGCTGAGTGTCTAATGCAGCATTCGCGTTATCGGTTTGGATATCGACCCAAATTTGAAAGATTTGATCACAATACTTCCCAAGCTCATGGTAGTCACCGAAGTCTTGACTGTTAGCTATTGTGTGAGCATTCTCGCGAGTAAATCCAGTGCCTTCGACGATACTTGTATATGTTACCATGTCAGTATAATATGAGTCGAATATTGCAGAGAGACCATAGCCTGAGAGTCCTTTTCCCAAACTCTTGCAAAAGTCAATCTCTGTTTGATTCATCGTACTGTGTTCAGACACAAGATCGCAAATATCTTCTTTCCTCAATCGTCTCAGGAAGGTAGCATACTCGTCCGTCATTAGCGTAGTTGCAATAAATTCTTCTATATTGCCAAAATGAGCCGTTAAGTCTGTCACTCTTCCAGCTATTGCAGTTTTTGACTCGTTATAGTTGCCAAGTATCTCTAAGACTTTGTCTGGTCTATGCTGTAATTTATACAGATTGATCTCACTGTAGGCGATACCCATCGTGGTTGGCAAGTAGGAATAGACGTCGGTTGACAAATCGAATTCTGAAGAAAGAGGAACAAATGCGTTGTTTTGGCTCGCGACTCTGGTGGAATCAATAATGAAATAAATCGCCATCAAGCCATACAAAAGAATAAGGAGTCCAGCCAATGAGAAAGTATTTGCTCGCTTTTTTGTCCACGAGCTTACCACTCTCTTCGAGCTGCCGCCAGCTTTCTCTACCCGCTTTGTTTTATGTTCAGTGATGTTGGGCATAAAGCCATCTCGACTGCTGGTGAGCAGAGTGTAAATTGTTTTGAATTTAGCGAGTTTCCTTTCTAAATCGCCGGTTCCAAAAGTCCCGAATAAGGAGAGGATTTTAATCTGAATGTCTTCATTTTTGCGATAAAGCGGATAGATTGCAGCCATAAATACGAACAGGATACCCAAACTCATTCCAAGTGAGACCTGAGAGAACTTCTGAACGTCAATTGCTCGATTTTCACCGTAGAGATCCTCGAAAAATGCGCTTGTAGCCTCAGCGAAAGCGTGAAAGTACCCGTTGAAGTTTTCTCTGATATACACAATAAACGAAGTAGTATTTGTGATGTCTCCAAAGACATCTGCTGCTAAATAAGCTTCCATGAAGCTCATCAGTCTCACTGTTGCTCCAGTGTAAGAGAAGTTATTAACCGGCGTTACTGAGCCCTCAATATCTAAATTGGGCTCATAAATGGTGAAAGCCATATCACTATAATAAAACGATGATGAAATCTCTTCCACATTCATATTCATGGGTACATTTATGTACCATTTCCTGTATGTTTCATACTGAGCTTGCAAGACAACGCGGATCGTGTCGTAAAATTGTTCTGTAGTCCAATCATCTTGGTCCAGAAGACCGTCATTCTGCATAAGTATTCTTTCTCCTTCAGCGAAAAACCAGATAAATGGAGTCAACATGAAGTTAGGGTAAGTTCCTATTGCGAGGTATCCTTCATATTGAGTAAATAGTTGAGTGAGCAAGAAGAATAACAAGGATATGAGGAACAGAAGGATTCCAAACGCGAGTGTCCCAAAGATATCAAAGTGTGTCAGGAAAGAAGGCACAGTCTGATCGAATATCATCTGATGGTATTGGTACATTTGGTTGCTGGATCTTGTTTGCTGACTGCTTTGCGACTGCTGCCAGTTTCGAATTTCGTTCTCTTCAGTCTCTTCATGCTCGACTCGGTAGGATTTTTTCTTTTTAGAGCTAGTTTCCTTCGAAGAAAGCGGCGGTACTTCCTTAGGCATCTCAGCACTGGTGTTCTTATTCAAATTTTGTGATTGCAAGCTGGCCATGCGCGCATTGGCACTTATAAAGAATTTTTGCTTCGGGACACTCTCGGTTTGAGACTTCAACAATGCTCTGTTAGATGAAAGTGGTACCATTTCATCATTTCTGGGGCTTGTCATCAAGCCTGCGTTGGTTTCGTTCCTCGGACTTGTCATCAAGCCTAATGTGGGGTCGTTCGTTTCTTGTCTAGGTGAAAGTTCTCTAGGTGATTTCAACAACTCGCGCCAATTTTGAGAACTCGTGAGTTTATCTGTGTTCAATGTGTTTCTCATTCTATGGGTAGAAGGCGCTCTTCGCTCCTCATCTTCCTCGGTCTGAGGCCTGGATCTCTTCGATGATTTTGCAGCTGCTTCAGATTCAGTGAAGAACTCTTCGTCTTTCATCATTTGACCAAGTTGAAGCATTTTTAATGTCAGATTATTCTCAAAGGAATCATCATTTGGCGCATCATTGTCTTGTGAAGATTTCTGGTAACTGACCTCGATCATTTGGTTTTTATCGACCTGAATGTTAACTCTCCTTGGCACATCTTCTTCTTCCTCATCTTCATTCGGGCCCTCACCTATTGCGCTTATTTCTATTTGTTTTTGCTGTTGTTCCTCAACTTTTGGATTTTCTCTTTCTTCCTCATCTCCTGAATTGGCTTCTCGAGGGGATTCATTTATCCGGTCCTGCTCAGGCAACTCATAATTTTTTGTGAATCGAGGATTCGATTCTGCGCTCTCAGACGTTTTCTCGGTCCTTCGTAAAGTAGTACCCAGTGGCCGAAGACCTGTTTTCCCTGCTATCGTCGTCGCACCTGTTTTTTGCTTCTGCGACTCGGATTGGGACACGTGGTTTAACAGTCTGGCGTTTTGTATTGATTGTCTAAAGTTAAACAGTTCGGTTGAGATAACCTTTTGGTCGGAGACATGGGTGATATTGTGAACTTCGAGAGTGTAATAAGAGAGTTCAGCTCCATTATAGGATTTCTTCGAGTGATTCAGGATGAAACTCACTTGGTAGACTCTAACGTTGGTGGATGTGCTTTTCACTAAAAGCGCTTCAGTTGCCTTAAGAAAGAGATCAAGAGCGTGGCTGCTTTTGTTAATAATGTATTTGTTTGGAGTCATAGCGTTGTAAGTCTTAGCTATTCCTGCAAAAACTGTCTCCATATCTTCGATTCTCTCAGGCAATGCTGGGATGAAAAGATAGCCAGTGGTTAATTCTCCGATCTTCAGCTTTGAATCTGTTACTTGTTCCTCAGAACCAGTTTTTGAGTCTTTTCTCATGTAACTCGAAGTACGAGTCCGGCCAACACCTTCGTCTGAATCGAATTCAAAATACGACTTGTATTGTTCAAAAAAGACTTCGATAAGCTTTGGGAGGAAGGTCGCGATGTGGAAACCATATAATGATCTTTTTCTCTGTGGAGCTTGTATGTGCATATGGAACGATTCAGTATAATTGAGCAAGTAGCCCATCTGATCTATGACCAACAAGTCATGTGGGATATATTTCTTATACATAAAAGCCGCTGCACACAGTTCCTGTCCGAACTGCTCAAGTTTCAATACCATCGTGATCGGAATGACAAACTTCTGCTTATTTATGCCCGGAACAACGAAAGGCTCTTTAATTTTCTTCGTCGAATTCAATCTTTTCGTCAAAATATCTTTATGGACACTAGCAATACAAATTGGCTGTAAGCTCTCAACCTCAAGATATTTCATCTCTGCATCTTCGTATCCGAAGAGCCTCACCACATCAGGAGTGCATTTCAAAATCTTTCCCAGTCTCTTCTCATACAGACTGATGTACATAACTCCAGTGTCTTTTGCAAACGTATTAATTTTCTTCGACAACTCTTCATTCAAAATTCTGATATTTTTTGCATTATGCTCAACCATTCTGTTTTCCATAATGCCAAGTCCTTCAATTTGGGTGGTGGACACGTCAAGAAAGAGGTAAGTCCTATATAGGAAATAGGACTCTCGGTTTAGGATATTAATCGCAAAAATCTTTCTGAAATTGGCTTCAAGTGTGGCCTTATCCTTAACCAAAGATTGTCCATCCTTTAGCAGTTTATCTAAATCAATCGTTTTATTCAATAGAAGGTTAAACAGTCCTCCATATCTTTGGAGAATACTCATAAGAAGAGATTTCGTTTCCTCCAACAGCTGATGAAATTCTACTATTATCGCGTAATCTGCCTCTGAAGAAAAGTGATCATTCATTCGCTTGGTGATCAGTTGCTTCATTTCGTCCTGGAGTTTATCAAGACCATATTTATCTATTGGAGAAAGTGTATGATCCTTTGCGACCTTTTCGTGGTAGTTCACTAGAATTTTTGAGGCTTTTATGCCGTTTTTTAGGAGTCTTATCAACAAGCCGAGGTATCCAATAGTCAATCTATAGCTCATTCCCTTTGTATTTTGAGCAAGCTTCTTTTTATACATCTGATCGAGCACGTCTAAAATCAACACTTTCAGATTCGAGTTAAAAAAGTCTTTTCCAGTTGCAGTAGATATTCTAACATCGTATCGAGTCGCTGTCTCCAAGGAATGACATTTGTACTCAGGGTCGTGCGAGAGTTTGTGGTATTTCAGTTGGATGTACTGCTCCACAAACACAACAATTAGATGCTTAGACACTATGTGTCCGGACTCTGCGCGCTTGAAAATGTGATAGATCTCTCGAACCATGAAATCGAAATGATTCTCTGAGAGCTCCTCAAAATCTTTCGAGAAGATAATGCGGTGAATGTGATACTCATTGATTTTGAAAAGACTATAGCCCAAGACAACTGCTAGAATGAGAATTATGTAAATAAGGTCGCGGATTCCCTCGTACATGCGGAGGTACACGAAGAGCGCCAAAGAGATCCACGTGGTAGTGCAAATCAGAATGAAGTTCCCAAAAATCCGCTTCCTGAAGCACATGTCGCGGAAAAAACTTAATATTTGCAAGCCAGCGCAAGAAATGCTGACAGCGCAAATCGCCGTTACGCTGGGTCGACGCTCCGAGGCGACGTTGGTACTGTCTATGAGTTGGTTGAAGACGGTAAGTCCGATTATCGTCAAAAGGTAGAGATAAGAAAACAATCCGATTTTCTTGTGATTGACTCTGTTGGCGTCGATGTCATTGATAATTCGAAATCGTTGCTCGGTGTAGTAGGCGTACACGATTGGCCACCAGACAAAGCAGCCTGCAATGATAGCTGACGACCGCATGACTTTCGCATCAAATAAGCAGCTGAAAAAAGATTTCAGGCTAGGAATCATGAAGATCGGAACGTAGATCTGCTGGAAGATCCCTTGGATCTTCCCAGTCACTCTTAGGAGGATTCCGTCCATGGCATTGTAATAATTTGCTATAACGAGATGGAGGAAGATTATTGAGGCGACAACTTGTATCGAGACCGCTATGTACAGTTTAGTGCTCTGGTCAGGAGCGTAGGTATCTAGCAGCTGTAGGTAGTCGGACCATTTGATTACAGTTAAGAAAGCTGTATCCATTGTGAGGGACTCGTCTGGTAGGGCATTCACCATACATAGGCCAGCAAGTTGCAAATAGCCGATGAACGTTATGAAGTAGATGAAATATTTCGAGTTGATTTCTTTGTTGGTTGCCCTTATCAACACTGTTAGCACGGGTTCTGCACACTTATGCAGAAGACGAGAGAAAAGGCTTGACATCTAAATTCGACTTAAAATAACTCGAGCAAATTTAAATTTAACTTTTCTAAAGTGAAATTTTCGTAAGTTGAAGGATTTAAATTTTCTCAACGTTCGGTTTTAACATTTTTCTAATAGAATTAGCCTTCTCTCAAAAACAGAGAACAATGAATTATGGCCTATCTACTCTTGATTGGCTACGTTTCATGGAAATAAAGCTTTTTTGTTTTGAAATCAAGAAGTTTTCTATACCCAGTTAGATAACTGATTTTAAGGCAATTCCTTATATGAACCCTCAACTACTTCAGTGCAAATTACCAAAAAAAAGCAAGGAAGCAAAGGTTTTACCACGTTTCAATAGGAAGTCCTGCTCTCTGAGGTTAACTTATAAAAATTAATTTAAAAACTTTCTTTAAAAATACCAAAGCGTTGAAGTTATGTCTCCTTATTGATGATTTGGTTCTACCCTTGAAATTTCCATCATTTGATTTGAAATATTCGTAATCCAACATGAATAGGAAGCTTCTTGTCTTTACAAACTTTTGCAGAAGAATTTATGTAGATTTGTGGTTCCTGAGCTGATAATCACTTGGCAGGCTCTTTATTCACAAAATCTTTGAAATATTTATCACCGTGACCGCATCTTAATGGCCTTTATGTTTGAGGTACATTTATTTTGTTCATCATCATCGATTTAGGCTTACCACAATATGCCAAAAAAAATATCCTCAGTGTTAAGTAACGATATTTGGACTTAGCAACCATCATTAGTCAATTCTAAGTCTTACTAAAGAATCGAAAAGCTTCTCAAATTCCTTAGAAGATATAAAAGCAATTCTTCCAAAAATCTTTGCACAGGGTTTTTGCAAATTAATTGCAAATAAAATTGATTTGAATTATGAAACAGTTGATTGGAAAGCTATGGAAGAGATTCAGCATATTAATTAGACAGAAGGTGCTTTTTTTGAGGTAAACCTCGATACCGCTTCAAATCAATCAGGCCAACGATTAGCTGTCCTACCGAAGGGGAGAGCCATTTGAACCATTTCTTCAGCAAAGAGGCAATGAAATCAATGACAAAATGCCTAAAAAAATCTACCTTTTTCAAAATTTTCAATGCTATTCATGTTGCAGATGCTAGCAAGCAATGTAATTTTTCATTAATCAAACAGTTAAAACTAGCAAACGTCCGATTTAACAATCTTTTTGGAATTAACGAATTACTATAGAGATTAGAGCCTTTCTAATTTCAGATTTCACCCCTAAATTTATGTTGAAACTAAAGTTGATGTCAATAGATGAGTAGAATCTCTAATACGCCTTACTACAATATTTTCTCTTGCACTTTGACTAAGAACGTCGTATTAATTATTAAGCTTTCCATTTCAGGGCTTACCATTGTGCTTCCCTTCGCTTAGATTTATAAATTTTCGAAATAAGAACACAGCAAATTTTCGATGACGTGAATATCAAATCACAGTCTCGATTTTGGATTTTCGCAGACTCAAATTTCATTTAATTAACCCCAAGATGGATCTACTGAAAGTCGCTCCATTTTACACAAGTTTTTTCAGAGAACCTCTAGAAAACGGAAAGATGACGAATATGATAAATGCTTCATCATCTCATACGCAAGGAAGCACATAATCATTTAAAGCAGAACTGTCAGACTAGATATCTTCCAAAAACCCTAATAATTCTGATTGCGTTTGTACATAAAATAATCGAATCAATAAATAAAACAAAAATTAAATTGCAGCCGTATTATCAGAATCTTGAGGATCTCTTAGAATTAAAATGAATCGCCTACATCATTAATAAATTGATTAAAAACCCTCTTTGATCAAAAATTGAATTCTTCAATACTTCACACTCCTGAACAGTGTCTACATCACTATAAATACCAGAGGTCATCTCCCTAATTATAAATAATTAGATTTGCCTTCTGAATTACATAATTCACTCCTTCTTCTTCTCAATGATAGCTTCTACATCCTTCTTTGAACAATGGAAACCGATCAAAAGCATTGGCCAAGGATCAACCTGCGAGGTCATTCTTGCTCAAAATAACACTACAAAAAAGACCGAAGTTGTTAAACTCTTTAATAACCCGGAAAAATACGATACAGCTGAACAGGAAGCGAAATTACTTCTTTCCCTTGACCATAAACGCATTCTCGGAGCAAAGGCATTCTACCCAAAGATGGATGTGCCTAACTCAAATGATAACCGAAGCTTGCTTCAACTTCCTGCTATTTCACTCGAATACGCCTCAAACGGAGATCTTTTAGGCTTGATCCAAGAAGGTGGAGGTTTGCCTGAGCAAGTTGCTCGAAGCTACTTCCATCAGCTTGTAGATGCTCTTGGATACATCCATTCAAAAGATATTTGTCATCTTGACATTAAACCTGACAATATTCTCGTTGATAGCGAGTACGGGTTGAAACTGGCGGATTTTGGCTTATCAATGAAAGTTCCTAAAGACTGCTCGGTTAAAGGAGCAGTAGGCACTTCGATTTACTATGCACCAGAGATCCATTTAAAAGCAAAATATAGCTCTTACTCTGCTGATATCTTTGCGCTCGGAATTTGCCTCTTTGTGATGATAAGTGGACATATGCCTTTTACCGTGGCCAAATCCACAGATTCTATGTACAAGCTTATCATTGAAGAAAGGTACGACGAGTTTTGGAACTTTCATCAGGGATTAAAAAAATCAAAAACAGAAGCTTATAGCGCGAGTTTCAGAGATCTTTTACAGTCGATGCTCGCTTTCAATCCTAAAAGGAGACTGACTTTGGAACAAATCAAAGAACATGAGTGGTTTCAAGCATCAATTGCTTCTGATGAAAAGTTGACTGAGCTGGTCGAGGCTTTGTTCACTAAATAATAAGGAAGAAAAATTTTTTAGAAAATTTCTTCTGAGCATTCTTGTCTCAAAAGATTCTTCATTTTTTCTTTATGAAAATGTCAAAATTAATTTTCATCGAGTTTCTTTGTTCTTTCTTCTTTTATGCAACCATTGCAATTTCTTCTTGGTATTATATAGAGTCAATATAATGATGGTTTCTCCCCCAAATTCTTCGTCTTCTGCCTGACAGCTTTAACAAATATAGATGATTATCTTCTCTGCTATGAGAACATCAGAGAAATCACGGTGAATTAAATATTTTGCACAGAATCCAAGCAAGGTTCCTTTAAAAGTATAGTCCTTGCCGTTTATAATGAGTATTTTCTTCATTGTTCACTCATAATTCATCAAATCGCACATGCAAGAGTAAATAAATATCGAATTTTTCTGAATTCCAAGCAGTCAGAAAAATGCCTCCTGAACTGAAACATTAAAACCCTAATTAAACTTGAATATAATCTAATCCTCAACTAAAAACCTGACCAACCATGGACGAGACCACTAATTCAACATTGCGAATGTCTGCCTCTGCTTGGAGCGATAAATATCTCCACGAAGAAGAACAAAACTCTTCGCCTGAGATCAAGCGAGCGATGTCGGACACAATTTTATCTGTTTCTCAACAGATTAAAAAAGGCAAGAGATTCACATATGAAACTCGCGAGTTCTTCATTCCTTTCAATGAGAGCCTGCCATTTTTCCCTTACTTCTGCTCAAATTTCGTTGAATCAAACTTAGACAACTTCTCAGGTGAGGAGCTAGAGGGTGTCTTCAATCTAGATCAATTTGAAGGCCTACTCAACAGACTTCGCAAAAAAATTTTCATTCCAAGAATCATGCAAGATTTCTGTACAATGCTAATGATTGGCGTATTTCTGTACGCTGGATCTTCAATCTTGCAATATTTTTTAATGCGGAGGAACAACTTCATGGCTGAGGAACACAAGAAATCATTTCATTTTATTTGGCTTGTTTGCATGGGATTTGAGATCATACTTTTCGTGCTGATATTCATTTTCAGAGCCTTAGTAAGGTACCGAATTGATATCGGCTTAAATGAGGAGAGCAAAAGTTCGCAATTAAACAATAATATACGATGGCAGAGAGAAGGTAAATTTTTGAAGCTGAGAATCATGCAGCATCAAGTTGAGCGCTGCGAGTGCCCGATGAAAGCACAAGGTGCTGGAATACCATTGAAAAGGGCCACTATGACTGAGGATTACTACCAAAAGCTTTACTAAGTGTCTTATATATACATTTGAAATTCGTAAGTGTTACTATATAGAATTAATTATTCAAATGTCAAGGTTGGGTTGCTGCTTTGGATAAGACTTTATCAGAAACGAAAATGACAATCTCTTTCTTTTCGAGTTTTGTAAGAAAATTCATTTGATTAGGTAAACAAAGTAAAGTTTACATGGGAATGAAATGATATTTCAAATGATTTTTGTATGAGAGAGGTATATTATTTGGACCTCGCTGTTTTCAGTTAAAATTACTTGCAAACTTCGCAAAACTTGGGATAGATGTAAAAAGCAGATGATTACTTCTAGAAAAATATTAAGAATATCAAATGCAGGCTTTTGGACTGTTTGACGAAGAGAGTTGAAGATAGCTTGTTTTCTCTTGTAATTCCTATTTAAGAAGCAGAAAATTTCACAGATACAAATACTACATTCATTTGAAATCAAGAGTAAATTGAGAAAAAAATTTCATTCAAAGTCACTTAAAGAAACAAACAAAGGTAGTTCAATGATATTTTAGCTTAACTTCTTTTTAGTTCTATTGATTAGTTTTGCCTTCCGATATCTAGGAATAATCAAAGATCCAATGAGTTTTTCTTACAATTCAAAACAATAAGAGCAACTGATTGCATTGCAGAAATCTTATGTTGTATGATTCCGAACAATAGCTGTTTTCAAGGTCATAATTGCGAAGATTTTCTGCTTTTTCTGGTTCTCATTAACAAGATGATACGAAAGCACTTTTAATTATCATTGGCTTGCCAACATCACCCAGCGCTCTTTACAAAACTCACTCTAGCAGCATAGGTACTCAAACCTTCCCCCGAAAAACTGGTTCTTCTTTCTCTAGCCTAGCAGTTAGGCTTGCTCGAACGATCAAATTTAATACGTCATCGTTAGATGCTGAACGTGCCAGTGAAAACCGCCAATTGATGACGTAATTAATTGAATTTCAGAGTTCGACTAAAGAACGTGCCAATTAATCGAATTAAAATAAATTAAGTTCTAAAAAAGGAAAAAGAAGAGCACGTTGACAGAGCAGAAAACCAAGTCTACACATGATCGAATAAAGCTAATCTGAAGATGAAGGATCCAAATCCTTTCGTAGAAAGAAACTCTTTGCCGGATGAATTGCCGGATGATCGGTTAACAAATTTTATTTCATAATACAGTCCTTGGAAGACCCGTAGTTTCGGTCTATCTCTCTAATTGCTTAAAATTAAGGGGATAAAACATACATTCCATAATACAGAGAGCTGTAGAGTCTGGGAGTTATCAATTGTCGTTAGAAATAGAGGTGAACAAAACAATGAACCATCATTGGGATAATTCAAGAAATCTGCCAGCACGTGGTGGTTTAATTAATGTTTACCTTCTCCTCTCTCCTCCATTTTTTTCAATTAACCCGGAAAGGTAGTGGGGTACTAAATCAGAACCTCATTCGAGCAAGAACCTTGTAATGTATACCTCTGAAATCATTGGATCGTGGGCTATTTGATGCTATAACTTTGAAGATGCTTGTAAACCTCGAAATCTCTGTCTAAGAGACACACATAGATAATTTCCTCTACTCTACTCTGAAGATTTAAACAAGACTCTGCGCTTGAATTCTCAATTCAACGCCAATTGAAAAAAGAAGCAAAGCTACTTTCAAGCAATTTCATTTGAACCTCATTGGATCACTAATAATCACTAGCAAGGAAATACCTGACAGAAGACACGTAGACTAAGCCTGATAAAGGCATATTTTTTAGTTTTAGTCGCTTTTCAAAAGGCTTTGAGAGGTTAGAGTAGACTTAGGTAAAAAGTAAAGGGTCATTGAATTATCAGAAAAAAGAAAAAAATTATAGAATTCAAATAAAATTGGCCAGCGCGCACCGCCAAAATTCAAATACTGGCTTTCTGCCGTTTTTTGTTAGTAAAGGGTTCCAAAATTAATGACGCACTAAGATCCTGAATGAGGTCAGTGCGCTCACGACTATTTAAGCAGGCGGGCAAAAGTTAATAATCAAAAAAAAATCAATTAAGAGCAAAAGACCAAGAACCCTCCGAACCGCGAGGGCCCAGCTGCTCCGAAATTAGCTTAATTTCGGTAGCCAGGACTTCTAAAGATACTTAACAAATCATTTGTTGTACCCCGATGCATACGTTCAGTTCAGTCGTACGGTCTCTCTCCACTTTATTCTCTTTGGAATTACAGTGTGTGTAAGATACGATAGCGATAGTTACGACACTCTGCAACTAGCAATAGGAAACGTCAGATATCAATTTACGTTGATAGATTACGAATCAACGGGGCGCTGGGCTTCTCCGGACGGAGGACGATTTCAAGAAGTTTTGATGATTTCAAGAGTTTTGATGATCACACCTACTACTACAGCTACGAATTTAAAGGAATTTAAAGATTTTTCAAATTTAATCAGCCATAAGAAGGAAGACAACACGGAGAACTAGTCTCTGGAGGCTTCAGTAACGAGTTCTGGATTCAGAAACGAATTACTGACGTAAGAATCAGGCTACTTTTTGGATTCGAAGTTAAACTTAATGCATGTCAGTTTTTCAGCTTACGGATTTTGCTACTATGTTGGAATAAGCTTAAAGGTGTAATTAAGCTTTCAGTCTACTGCTTATTGCATGATGAATATGTATAATGAGGAGGCTTTCTCTATGTCTGTGTGATGCACACGAGGCTGGGGAATGTAGGACTCTTACATATGGGTGCATATTGCCTGTGATGATGCATACTGTCTCGAGGAATCTCCTAGGGTAGGGGTCTTGATAGGGTAGGCATCTCTCTCCGTTGGTTGGATTAAGGATCCTAAGGCTAGTCAAGGCTAGGATTTAACAATCAATCAATAAATAAATATTGTATATCTTGTTGATCTGCATAATTGAGTTATATAATTAGGTTAGGAATTCATATTAGTTAGGTTAGCTAAGTCGTATCCTCTGCATGAGTAAATTTCATAATGTCATTTCTATATATTCAATATTTAATTAATCTTCTCCCCCCAAAAAACAATGTCTCTCTTAGTTAGTATATAGTTTAAGGCCTCTTATGAATGTATTTGCAGGAATAATTAGAAAGGTTTCGTGCTTACTCCTTTTTTGGCTCTGAAATTCGCTAGCAGATGCTCTTTTCATATATCTTCAAAGAAAAATAATTAAGCAAATGAATTCTTCGAAGATGATGCACGAAGAGTATCCTTCACAAATAGCGAATAGAAAGAGAGAGAAAAAAAAAAAGAGAGTGAGATTTCTATTTTGAGCTTACAAATGGTTACTATCAAGATTCTAGCTCAAAAATTTGAATTATTGCTCTGACGTTTTTCTTTTCTGAGGCTTTGGCCAATAATTCTAAGACCTCAGTCTGCTCCTCAACATAATAAAAGTTTATGTCTTAATAGATCTGCGCGTATAAATATAAGCGTACTTTTTTCAAATTTTGCTAATTATTCGAATCAAATTCAACAAAACTCATTGAACTATTGTGATAAAGTGCTGAGTTTATTAATAACTGCTTTTTGATTGCTTTAGGAGTCACAAAGCTCTTTTTGCTTGTTCTTCACAAACTCATCTCTCAAAGAGTCGAAACCTTTTGAATTATTTTCCAATCGAGCAGTTATATGATGCAGTAGCAGTGCCATATTTAATAATGTGTCTCATTTTTTTTTGTTTTGGTTTTAAGCACTTTAGACGCAATGAACAAAGTACAATACCATTTGAGGACATCTTAACTGTATTTACTCAACTCATAGTATTGCATGAAATGTTCACTTTTAGTTCGTAAACTCCAAGAAAACTCATAAACATATCGAATCATAAACAGGAAATGTAGCAAAATCCCCTTTTCTACTTATGAAATGGGTACAATTATTTAATCTATTCTTACTTCTGGCTTCTTCTCCTGTTTACGAATATGCTCTACTTAAACGCTGCTCACTTCAACTCTTGAAAAACCTCCCAAAAATAGCTATAAATTTTAAGGCCCGATACAATCCGGTGCTTTTTAATATCCAAGATTCATGGATTTAGTCATAGATAACTAATTCAAGAATTGCGCTAACATAAAATGGGTTTCGGTAAAGTAGACTACGGAAAAAGCAGCGACAACGCTTACGCAGAGTCAGCTAAAGCAAGCTTGGCTGGTCAGGGAAATACTCGAAGTTTTCTGACCACCAAGCAACCCTCTGGTGTCACCATTTTCAAGTAAAAACCTTCCATGCTCACTATAACAACATCTATCTTTCAGCATCGCTAATACTATGGTCGGAACCGCGATGTTGGTCACACCTTTACAATTTCTCCAAGCAGGCTTGATCCCATCTATACGTAATCAATTTCCTCTCTTCTATCCGGTTGAAAAAACATATTATGCTCATAATTAGTCAGTATTATTATTGTTGGATGGGTCAACTTTAAGACTTGCAACCTTTGTATTATCCATCGGCTACATTACGAAGGAGATCTCTCTGAAATTCTTGAAAGAATTATGGGTAGCTCAAAGTCGATGTCATCATCTCACCCAAGCTACTCTTAGGAAAAAGATGGAGACAAATCTTCCTGCTCAGCTCAATAGCTCTTATGTTCGTGCTTTGCGTCGCTTATTTCATCCTGATGCTGTAAATGAGTTTCTTGAGACCTATATAATCATTCATTCTTGACAGCAATCCATTCTACGCGATTTTGAAGAGCTTTGCAACAAGTCTTCCAGAACCTGAGACGTTTACTTTTGCGAAATTTTCCTATCAATGGTCCGCCATCATCCTGATCGTCGCCTGCTTCATTCTCTTCTCCGCGAAGAACCTCTCGTTCATCCTGAGATTGAATTCTTTGGGAATTTTGGCTCTTTTTGTATTCCTGCTCTTCATTCTTGCCACCGGATTTGAAGCCATCTTCAGAGGAAAAGTCTCTTTTGTCGGGTAAGCTTCGGACAGTTCATATTCATAATCTAATCCTTGTTATTATAACAAACTAAGCTCTGACAATGGAGGTACTGCCTTTCCTTTGGTTTCAGGAGATGTGATTACAATTTGCGGAATTTTCGCCCTTGCTTTTGCTATCCACAACGCGATCGTCCAAATCATGAGGTATAATAGAAATGCCAAGATGAATACACGAGATCTCGGTCTGGGATATGCCCTCGCTTCATTTATATACTTCATCGTGGGTTTTTTCGGAGGCATGGCAGTTTCTTGGAGACCCAAATGCAGTGCTTCTGCTTTCAAGGCCCATGAATCATCCGTAAAAAGTTTTCTGGTATTACGAAAATTCACTCGAAATTTTGGATAGACACTGATGGACTGTTACACTCCTGATGAGAAATTCTCATTCTACTTCATGATTACCGCGGCTGCTTTCGTGCTCTTACATCTTGGCACAGTTATCCCAATTATTTGTTTCATTGTGAGAAACCAAGTAAAATTTGAAGGTTGAAACTGTATCTCATTTCCTTTTTCAGACTCTCGAGCTCGCGTTTGGAACTGCTGAGAAACCAGTATGGGCGTTCTATTTGTATAACATAGTCCAGACAATCTTTATGCTTGGAGCAGCTCTTTTGAACCTCTTCCCTTCTACGTTATTGGCCATTGATGGAGCGGTTTGCGGATTCGGTCTTTTGTATGTGATTCCTATTTGCTTGCATTTCCGGGCTTGCTTTGGCACTAGTGAGGAGGACAAGGAGAGTGGTTCACTTGTATATGGTATAATATTTGTCTTTGGATTCGCTTTGATGGTCCTTCAGTTATATCAAACATTTGCTTAATTGTTTGAAATTAAATGGCTCGAGTGTTTTGCTGTAAAACAAGTAATAATATAAGTAGTTTCATCAGTAAATTTCCTGACAAAGCGAACTTAAACATGAGCTTAAGCTTAAGGGGATTATATGGCTCTAAGTAGAGATAGATTTAGCGATAATTCTTATACAATAATTTTTTGTTGAAAATTGTTGAAGGATGGTTGGAAATGAATCAAGCTATATCTAAGGTAATGTTTAATGCTGCTGGATTTAATCCAGTACGCAAGTAAGTACAACAATAATAATAGTTAACATGTTGAATATACGATAATTAATTCATTTTTGTTGTTTGACTCAGTTTGTCTGTTCGAGGACAGAATTCTTCAACAGAAAACCTTAATGGGTAACAAAATCGTGGAAGAAAAATAGTATATTCATCCGGATACGATACATACCAGAGATGTAAGGCGTCTGTTTCTAGTCTCTGTATCATCAGTCAGGCCTCTTTTCCATCATGCTTCGAAAAATTTGAGAAAATTATTCGTTTCTGGTTGAAAATTTTGAAATTGTTCGAATACCTTTCAATGGGGATTTCAACATATATTTAAAAAATCTTGCATCATTATTGATCAACTCGCACAACCCGGTCGCACTCATTCCATTATCTTCTCAAAGTGGAACTACCCGCTCCTGAGATGGATATACTAGCCATTTTCAAATTTTAACTGCTCTGCGTTAATTGAAACCAAAACCGATTGTACCAACTCCAACGGTAACGCAATTGATTATTTGTGTATCAATCTCTGAAACGGATGTAAATAAAACATTAGCTAAACAGCATGCAGCAAAAGCTCACTTTTCTCGCTCTCCTCTGCCTCTCGTTCTCCCTCGCTTCAGCAGGCTTTGAAAGCCCGGAAAACAGCAACGTGACACATCTTTCCGTGATCAACATTACCAATATTACATACGAAACTCCATTTGTTGTGCTTTTCTTCGCTCCTTGGTGCCCTCATTGCCAAGCTTTTAGACCAACTTATGAGAAATTCGCGACCAACATGCGAGGTGAAATTGGCGTGGGAGACGTTGATTGGTAAATCCAATTAACTATCATATTGTTAACCAAACTTTTAGCACAGTTGAGCTGTACCTCCAAGATTTATTTGGCATTGAAGGCTACCCTACAGTGTTTTATTTCATTGATGGTATGTATTACGAATATAAAGGATCCAGGAAAGCTTCTGCGTTGCAAGAATGGATCAACACTGACGGGTACCTTAAATCTAAAGGAAAAGCCTTACCAGAGGTATCGGAAGCAGCAGCAGCTAAATACTCAAGTTATAGAAATTTCTCTCGTATTGGTACCACAATCCTCGTGGCGGCTGTAATTCTCGGTGTTGTCGGATTCCTTTCTTATTTCTGCTGCTTCAATGACCTCAGAACTCAAAATAAATCTTTCCTGGCTCTCAGACTCCCAAAGAAGCAGAGATATCAACCAGTTGGAGAGACTGCGAATACAGCTATTTCTTATCATGATGATTCTGATTTAGGGTATCTCAGATCTGAGATTGCATAATCTTTGTGTAGCAATTGAGTACGCATTGGCTGTTTTTTTCAGTTCTTATTTTGGTGTTTCCTCTTGTTGTTAACCTTACAATTTTAGGAGGATATATTGTTACAAAATAATATTGCTTGAAATACCAATTCCGGCGTTTCAAACGAATCGGCTTTTCCCTTTACATTGAGCTCATGTAAAAAGCAAAAGATATATTGTGAAGGTTTCGCGTTGTAGACGATCAAATCATAAGACAACCAGTTTTGAGAGAGTGGCTATTGGTAACTTGAAGCCAGAAGATGCTTTTTGAAGGTGTCAGTAAGAAAATTGCACTTTTTTAAAAAGATAAAAGTCGTTGCCAATCTATAGGCGCTGTAATTATTAGCGAATATGGAAAAATGAAATTATATTTCACTATTCAATCCATTAGGAAAGGCGCTCCCGTATATCTTATCTATATTTTGCTTTAATCAAATCCATATTTCCGACTAATGACAAGTATTTGCTGCTTTTCATTGAAATATGTATTCAGTTATCAGTTGATAAGGACAATCCAATTGTCACGAAACCATACAAACACTGCAACACAAGAATACATACACCAATAGGAGTTTTTTCGCACACATTTCAAATAATTCAACTGGAATAACTTTAAGTCGGCTTAGTTTTCAACGCTGAAAGCTCTCTCAGGATAAAGGACTTCATTAATGAGATTAACTCCACTGGTTTTGCAATTTGGGCAATCTTTCAATTTACCTTCAATACACCAATAATGCAACGGCTGCCCGCAACATTTTGTGTATTGGATCCATCCGGTCTCGAGCTGACAGATCAAACATGGCAGTCTTGTCCCGTTTTTCAGGAGGTCGTAGAAATGGTCAAGAGATTCAATATCGCCATCTCCTGATTCAGCAGTGGAAGATGTAGCACCCGTAGTGGTGGCACCAGTTCCGTTTTTAGTTGCTTTTGATAAAAATAGGGCATTTATTGGTGTTGCTGAATCATCCTTTACAACCTCATAAAGCTTCTCATCTATTTTCGTTGCTAGATCCTTCCATCCGTAATACCTTGCAAGATCGCTTGCTGTTCTTTGATCCTTGTCTTTCGCCTTCAGTTTCTGGCCTCCAGCTTTAAGAAGAACTTTTGTGCAATCGGGTTTATTGTAGATTGCGCTGATCATAAGCGGAGTCCAACCTTCTTTGGTAGTAACGTTGATAATGTCAACGAAATCGGCAGGATACTTCTGGTGAATGTATCTGCAAAAATGCTTGAGGATCTTCTTTGAGCCGAAATGGGAGGCATAGTGGAGAGCCGTCCAATAGTAGCCTTTGACTGAGCATTCTTCATGTGGTTGAATATTGTATAAATCCATCAGCTTGAGCGCTGTCTTCAGGTCTTTATTGCTGATCGCAGCATGCATTTGGTTCTTGGTCGAATCGAGTTGGTCTTCAAGGCAGAATTTGGGTCGAGGGATGTTATGGTCCATTGTCTGTTTTGGGAATGCTTTGATTCAATATAATTGTATTAGGTTTATCAAATTTATCAAGAGTGCGAGTTTCAAAGGTAAGAGTTCTACAAAATTTTCAAGATTCTGGTCAGAACCTATATATCGGAGGCTTGCGAGTTTACTGTTCCAATGTACAAGCATTCTCTTTTGGACTCTATTAAATTATAAAAAATAGAAATTGTAGAAAACCAAATCAAATGCTGAGCCAATGGTGAATTGCTAAAATGAAAGCACTGTATAAGCACAATTTTCTTTGTTGATTTAGAGTGGGGGCGATTCTCATGAAATTGTATGTGAATCCAAGAAATCTCGGCAAATAAGTAATCATAAAAAAACAAAAATCTACCAATCGAGAAAAACTATTGTTTCTTCTCATTTGCCCAAAGACCTCCAACTAGGAATCACTAGTGTTTATGTGAGAGGTACAAATACATTGCGAGTATGAAAAGAGAATTTGTTGTATGTGTTGATCTGTTGATCTGAAAATCTTTATTTTGAAAAAGCACCGGAGATCTAGGCACATCGAAATGAAAGCTTTTCAACAAGGATTTAACTGGCAGAAGGGGTACAGTGAATTATATGATATTATCATAAATTCAATCTATTTTGGGAACAATGAAACAAAAAAACATTCATTGACAAATTTTGTAGAAAGTGATTTCAATTGGTGAGCGTAGACAAATTAAATTGCTTTTATTTGTAACTTATCCTTGATATTGAAAGTGAGTTATATGTATATTGTATCAATTCCGTTCAAATAATTCGAGCCTTCTCAACTCCAATTGTAAAGTAATTTAGTAGTTTGCACATCGTACACAATGAAATTGTAGAATATTTCACAAGAAAACAGGATATGAAGCAATTGTTTTTAAAAAAAAAAAATTGCGGAAGCTCGTAAATAATAAATTGTAGATTGAAAACCACCGTCAAACCAACAAACCCGAAAAGAGACGACTTCACATTCCCACAAGATATATCAAGAATAACCCTAATTTTCCATTTTAACTCCTGCCACTGTTCCCGCAGACCTACCGGGGATAGTTGGTGATGTCCTAAACTGATTTTGAGCACTAGGAGTGTCCCTTTTTTTCAATGTGAATTTGACCCCATTTCCCATTTGCTGACTCATTGACACGAGACCATTGCTGCTTGGAGTTTTTCCAATGATTTTCTATATAATATCCATCGGTTTGATGCCAAGAGAGATAATTTTTACCTTCTGATGCTTGACTCTATAGAAACATTCCTGACAGAACCCTCGAGCAAACTGAGTTTGATGCTCGCATTTCCAAGGACCAGCCCGATTCTTCACATGATTAGCCGATTCAAAAGCCTGGAATTCTTCCTTAGATATATGTTTAGAACGAGAGACCTTTTTTGTGTATTCTCTGAGCATGGATTCACTAAGCAGAGCCTCAAGGCTTTTTGAATCGTATAAGTTTTTGCCTGTTGACGCCTCATCAATTGTTTTAGAACTGACGTTAGCAGAGCGTGTCTCACTGTTTTTCTGAGGACTTTGCGAGAAAGATTCCTCAATGAGCTTTTGTAAGTTTCTTTTCATATAGTCTTGCTCGTCATAGAAATCTCTTCTTTTGGGAGGGCTCATTTGTTGTGTGTTAGGGCAATTAGGATTCAAAGCCTTATGGAGTTCGATTATTTGCGCTCGAAGGGTTTCTTGAAACATTGAGAATTGGGTGACTTGGTTGATATATTCTTGTAAGCCGCGAATGGCGAACATCGTCGTGACTTTCTTTTGAATCTCGAGTTGATGAACGAATGACTCGAGAATTTCCTTGGTGGAATTTTCTGAGACTTTAGATGAGGTTACGGTGTTTGGGAACATTGAAACGGTTGGTGCTACTGTAAAGATTGTTTCGATTAAAAAATGCTTTTATAAAGAGCTGAATAAAGGGTATATAATATTGAGTGGTTCTAACGATAACTAAAATAAGAAAAAAGCACAGCGTCGTTCTTTAATAATTCGAATTTTCTCACAAGAGTAAACGGATAATTAGTGCAAGCAATTACAGTAATAAGATCCTCTTTTCAGTAAGATATTTCACCTTAGAAGTTTTACGACTAGTACTCATTGAATGCACTTTTCCTTCAGATAATATTGTGGGATAAAGAATCACGATGAAAGTTGTCCAATTATTTGAAAGATTCTACTAGCCACTTTGATGTTGAAGGCGAGTGCTTGGTTTTTTTCCTCCCTGAAAAGTAGTGATGAGGAAGATATATATCCACGAAAGTGAAATTAAAATAATAATCCGTTATTTGATGTTTACGTGCTGATTTGGAACTATCACAATTTATCAACTCAGTGAAAATAATAATTAAGAATTAAATTAGATTTGTTTAACGAATAATTTTCGTGCCAAATATTCTATCTATTTTTACGAATCGAATCAATACTGAAACAGCAAAATGGCTGACCTTTTCCATGTTCAGCAGTACTTATCTTGTAAAAAAAAGGCTGAATCTAGCCGCAAATTACCAAAACATCTCAAGCTTTCCGTGAGTTTGAGTATGACGAGCTCAAACTAATAACCAACAAACTGTTGAGGTTTACTTGAGAATGCCCTCCTAAAACTCATTCAAACATTAAATTATTATCTAAGATCATTAGCTATATTGTTTGCTCTAGACTAAGGTAGTTTGACATTGTACAGTGCCGCATTGAAAAGGATTACATGCGAGAGAGAGAAAATGAGAAATAAGAAAAGAACAAAACTATCCAAGCAACTCCACTAATAGGCTACATTCCGCAATATTAATAGCCGAGCCAAAAAACTGAGAGAACGTGCATTTATCTATTACCAATTGATTCTTGGCACTGAAAACTTTGCTCTAAACACAGCAAAAAACATTCTTCACTTGGTTTTACTGAATGCGTTAAATATCATCACTACGAAAACCAATTTTTAATAAATTTCCTTAATTTCCTAGCAATTCTTATTCGATTCCTCGAACACCACACACATTACGAAATTACGCAGCGGAGAGAATGCTCTTTTCGATTATAAAATTCAAAATACACTTAAATTCTTTAGTAATTCTAAATTTACCGCTCTCTACCAATAATTCTTCTTACTTAATCTTTCTTTGTAGCAATCCCACTAATGCTCTCTCTCTGTCACCGGATTGCCACCTTGGCCACCGCCACCAGTGTTCGTATTCGCATTTGCTTGCGTCTGAGCTTGGTTTGTGTTTAGCATGTGAGTCAGAATTTCTTTCGTGTATTTCAGTCTCTTTGCCATCTCTGTGTTGCTGCTCTCCAATGCACTAGCTAACGGATAATTGGACCTCTCTCCCTTTTTATTCACATAAGTAACCATCTTATTCTCTGAGCTTAATATTATTTCCGTTTTATCCGTGAAATTGACTTGCACGATCTTATTACTAAGCCTGAACATGATCGCATGCTTTGTTTTCATCCATTTCTTCACGTAAACAGTTCCAATTTTCTTCAGCTCGTCATCAGTATACTGATTGACTTCACCCTCGTTCTTTCCGTCTCCT
>ENA-UOTZ01000392-UOTZ01000392.1-compost-metagenome-genome-assembly--contig:-NODE-392-length-37272-cov-10.493077_pt1 | contig 37272 bp, 18 predicted proteins | sample MGYA00238144_ERZ746983 | MGnify/ENA primary metagenome ERZ746983 (study PRJEB28759, sample SAMN06268863) | compost metagenome | isolation source: single cell | place: USA: California, Emeryville, Joint...
CCCTCTCAAAAATCAGCAATTCCTATATTTCTTTTGAGGATCAAAATTTTAAGCTTCATTGATATTCAAACGAGTTTTTATGAGTGTAAACATCATAGAATTAGATCTCCTTGGCATTACTTTGCGAACTTTTTCGTCTAAATCTGCTGGACTCATGCCCGGATTATTGATACTAACTTCAAATTTTCTTTTTCTAATGGCAGACTCTCTCATTCTGGCTGGGAGTTCAAAGGTGTATAATTTGTTTATTCGATTCTTTGTTTGGCCAATCTAAAAAGTTCAAAAGAATTAATAACACAAAAAACTTTGCCAAGTACTTTGGAAATTAAGCGAAGATTGTCTCTCTCTTGACTCTTTATATTTGTGAATAAGGTAATTACAGTCATGAGGCTCATAACTTCAAGAATGCCGCCAGCATACATGGTCAACAGAGCACCCTTATTTCAGATGAGTTCTAATATAGAAGTAAAATTTTACCAGAGGAGTTTGCACAACTTTGGTTCCAAATACTATAATACTGAGAGCTAAGAACAGAAGTTCAAGCCCGATAGAGATCGCAGTCATGTAAGATATCTGAAATCATGTTTTGAGTGCTATAATCTGAATAGTTTAGCTATGATTACTTTTTTCACCACCTTTTGATCTTCCTTGTTCATGATGTGCCAGTTTTGGAGATAGGATTTATCTGTCATAAGAACCTGAATTTTCTCTAGACGACCATAATAATTATGGGAGAGATCATTCTTAAACTACGTTCTTCGACTTTTGTTTTTGGGAGGTCGGCCAATGATTTGGCGTTTGGCTTGCTTGTATGAGAAATAGTTTTAGTGTGTTCCTCCCCAGAATGAGGCTTCCTTTGCTTGTTTTCTTCATCTCCTTCTTCGTCAGTGAAGTGCCACTCATGGTCAATGCTTTCGCTGATTCTTATTGACTTCCCGAGAATTTGATTATTTTGTGGAGTTGTCAGGTCTCGGTTGAGAATTCTCTCTTTAGTTGACATTAGCTTCTCTGCAATATTTCTTGCCCTTTTTTGCATGGGAGAGCCTTCAAATTCTTCGAAATTTTCGCTTGTAGTCATTGTAGGCAGCATTGATTCTATTGCTAAAACCTGAGATCCCTTTTTTTCAGAAGCGGATTTTCTGTATTTGTGATCATGCTCTCTCCTGCTCATTCTGATTGTCGCCACTTTCCGCGATGAACCTCTTTGAAAATACTCTAGCTCATCAGTGGCTGTCTTTGCTCTTCGAGGAAGTTTTTCACTACTCTCAATCCTATGGCAAATGCTGCAATGAGAAAGGAGCGTAGTGAGGTAAATATCTTCACTCTTCAATTCTTTTTTTAATTTTTGCTTCGTCGTCTCGGATACACAGGAATAGTAGCACACCATAGAAGATAAACTCTGTGAAGGTATATCTGATAAGTCATAAGCATCATGTCATGTATTTACCAAAAATGAATAAGATCAGAATAACTAATCCTATTGCATAGCTGAAGTTCACGAGATGCCGAGAAAGTTGATCAAATTTTGAACTTTCTGCGACCTTTCTGAATCCTTTCATGAAGCTGATTGAGATTTGAACGAACAATTCCAAAAAAATTGAGAGCTGAATGTGCTAAAACATACGATTTTCCCAGTAAGTTGAAATAGTCATGGAGATGCTTTACTAGTTTATAAAACCTGCAAACAAATTTAGCTCTTTTTGGTTTCGCCTGCGTTAATCCAACATAGAGAGAGTACCTATTTCAATTAGACGCAAATAGCTCAGAGAAACTAAGGTACCAGACGAAGAGAATAATAGCGTATATTGCAAAAAGCAAACTGTACGGTGTCTCATAGAGAAGCCTTTCCACAGATCGCGTCATGATTTCATCCAGCAAAAATGGGTCAATGAACAACCAATTCAATCTCACTATTCAAATTTGAATCACGATTTTGAACATAAATAGCAAGTATTACTTGCAACGATGACCAAAATTAGGATCATGACGAGATTATATGGGCTTCGAAGTATCATAATAAAGAATTTGAAGCGACTTGAAGGATAAAATTCTCTGTCCTTGGATTAACCACATTTGAAGTTTTTCGTTAGAGGCTCCAACCATCAATCAATGATACCTTCTTAAGTTTCTTGTACAATGTTATAAAAGTATAAATTCCAATCAAGATGAGCAAGATTGAGATTACTGCCACATAGCTCTTGAAGCCCTATAATGTACGACATTGTTAAAAGCTGAAAAAGCAAAGGTGCTATTGAAAACCTGAGACCATTCCATTCGAAGATTGTTTGTACAAGAGTCTCCAAACCATCCAACATCGCAACTGAATTCATCAAATTGAGATGATAATTAGTTTTCATAGATTACCGGCAAGTGTTTGAAACACAATCTCCTATTTTCCGAATTTTTTCAAGTAAAATGATCAATCATGAGATGGATATGATACCGTGAAAATTGCATTCTACTGAAGACTCGCACATTGGTCTTAAAGATTGTAATGATACTGTTCTGTTTGCATGAAAGATTAATAATTTTTAAAATATTGAATTGACAAAACCTTATATCTGCCTTGCTTGTCTCATTATTGGTATGAATAACAACTGACTCTATTTTTTATGCTTAATAGAGCCAGCTTCGTTGACTCGTGGTGTTACCAAAAAAAATCCAGTAAGTTGTATGTCATTCGTTGCTATTGATTATAACAATCCTTTCAGGCTTTGATATCAAGAAAATTGATGAGAATTTAGAATAACAATTGCTTTTGTAATTGATCTCACCAATGTTCATATTTACGGGGAAAAAAAAACTTTAGTCTCATACAAGATGTTGGCTTTCCCGAAAAATGGTTATAAATCATGAGTAGGAGCATATCGAAAATTATGATCTGCTCGGACATGAGCCAAATCAATGTTGAAAGCAAGGACTTCTACCCGCAACAAATTATTCATAAAATCAAAACCCTCATGACAAAGAGAGCCCTATAAAGGATATAGGAACATTTCCGTGGATACTGAATACTTACATGAATAGATCATATTGCATGAATCTTCTTTCCTGACCTCGGTTCACAAAATCTTAGATGAAACTAATTACAATTATTTATTTGTTCATTCATCTAGTGATGGTGAAGTAACCACCTTCTCTTGATTTAATTAAATAAATTTTCTCGTTAAATTTTACTCAAACAATCATATATCTAACCGTTAGCGCGATTTGTCAATAAATTATAAATCAATCCGCAAATTCCAATTACAATTGAGTGAATAAAGATGCTAAGTTCAAAAACTCAATCATTGTTAGCCGAGTTCCTGAAATCTGTTGCCGAAGCAGAAATAAGCGTCGAAATTACTCGGCTTGTTCTAGCAGAAAAAAAGGATTTTGACTTACACAATGCTTTCTGTCATATCGATAAACTCAGCAAAGGTTATATCAACGTTGAAGACATTGTTGAGTTTTTAGAGGAAGTAGATATTGTGGCTCAAGATGCCCAGATACGTTATTTCTTTTATTTGTACGACAGTGATGACGATTTTAAGCTTTCATTTTCAGATTTCAAGAATGCGTTTCTTCCAACAACTGATAGACGCCTACGAGAGAACGCTGCAAATCGCACGGTAGGAACCAATCAATCACTTTCATATGCAGCTTCCTGGGCTTTAGCAAGAGTGTTTGAAAAAGAAATTCAAGCCTTTTCGAATCTTGAGTCAAAACGTGAGATTCTGATAACTCAGCGAGATTGGGAGATTAAAGCCGCCTTTAATTGCCTGGATGATCAGCAGCACATGGGATACATCAATAAGGAAGGAATTGATATTTTTTTCAAAAACAATCATCAAATCTCTACATTGAATGAGATCGATGCTCTGTTTCGTCGCGCCGACAAGAACCGAGATGGAAGAATCGATTTTTCTGAGTTTCAAAGGCTCGTCCAGCCAACAGATAATTCCGATCACAAAGTATTGGGAAACCTGTCTCAAAGAAGATTGTCAAGACAAAGGTCATCACCGAAAAATTGGGAGAACGACTCAGTTATTCGCAATGACAGACTACCGTACACAAATCCATTCAACTTGCAGAATTCGTCTCGTTTAAAGAGCCCACTGAGAAGGGAATCTCCCTTGAGAGAAGAATCTCCAAGAAGGCATGACTCTCCCTGGAAAAGAGCATCCCCAAGACGAAGAGAGTCACCCACAAGAAGAGAGTTTCTACAAGCAAGAAAATCCTCGAAGCAGCGGGCTTCGCCACGAGATAGAGAAGGTGAATATTACCAGTACTTAAAGCAAACTCCAAGAATTAGTCCTAGTCCTTCAAGGAAGAATATTGGGTCGCCACGTCAAAAAAAACTTTTAGATAAAAAACCTTCTCCATTAAGCTCGCCAAATCGGGAAGCAAGAAGACAATCTCCAAGGAATAGAAGCAAATCTCCTTCGCTTAAGAAAGAGGTAACAACCTACCGCATTGATTCTGCGTTTCGCACTGTCAAGAAATTTGATTTCACGCCAAACATATCTACTCCAACAGATTCTTTAATCCATGGAAAAGCGTCGTCTACTTTGAAGCAATCCAGCAATGCACGCTCCCCAAGAGCGACTAAAAGAAATTTAGAAGATTCATCCTCTAGAAGCAAATCTCCCAAATTTAAGACTGATATCACTGATTACAGAGTGACTTCAAACTTCCGAACTGTAAAAACATTCGAAAATCCAGATGAAACAATGAGAACAATTAATTCTCCTCAAAGAGATCAAGCAACAACCAGCAATATTTATGTTCCTGAGCACCCACACGAAAGACCCAGATCCCCTAGATCATCGAGATCACCCAGATCTCCGATGAGAAGAGAACGCTTAATAGGAGATGCAGTTGTTAATTCTCCTAATTCATCAGCCAATAAATCAGTAAAGCAAAAATCGCCAAAGTTTAGAATAGAGCCAACATACTATCGGGAAGAGGCAGCGTTAAGAACAGTAAAAGTATTCGAAAATCAGCATCCCCAGCACTCAAAAGACGACTTCACAGGATCACATAGAGGATTATATTCACCTCATTCACACTATGACATCAATAAAAGATTGGAATACTATTAGAGAAATAAATACCGAAAGCATCTAATTTACCAGAAGGAGGAAACTATGATGACAATTGTTTGATAATTGTTAAATTTCCAAATTGAAGCCTATATATCTTGTTAAATAAAAGTGATCTATAAGAATAATGCCTGTAAGTAATTTTTTGGTTTCATTCTTCAGCGTTCGGAATTTCATCGAATTTTGGATTTCAAAACAAAACCAATTTGGTGTGCCTTTTTCCAGGATCAGGTCCTTCGATTCAGAGTTACACGACCGCCCAGCTGTCAAAAAAAATTTTTTCATCAGTGATATGAACCTGCCTAATGTAGATTCACGAGCCTTGAAATTGCGAACATAATTCTTTATTCATTTGATAATTTGAAGTTCAGATTTGCAGTTTTAAATTGCATTTGCTTAATGAATTTCAGTACACATTTGTCACGTTAGATATATTAAAAAAAAAAATTGTCTTTATATTTCCAATGTGGATCACTTAATTTTGTTAAATTTCAAAAAAAAGAGTATTTTTACAGCCTTGAGTCTGCTGTCATGAGCATATCTCGCTATTTTGAGTCCCTGTATTCACCTTGACCAAAATTGAAGTTCTTAGGTTGTCTCTCGGAAATGAAACTCTCAATGATAATTTCGAGTATTGTGATTAAATATATCTTATTGCTCGACTTTCTTGGGAATTGGGCTGAAAAACTCGTTCCCTTTCAGACTTTTGTGGAGACGATACAAATGGAGCGATTCGAAGTGAAGTGTAAAAAATGCTAAAATAAATAAATATCACTTTACTGCTCAAAATAGATGCATAGGGTAAGTTTTAATTAGGAAATATTATGCTGTCAGTTTATTGCGATTGGATATTCTTAATTTTATTTTAACTAATGTTGCTTACGAAGTAGATTAGGTTGAATGGGAATTTCCAGATGTTTTCTTTGTTGAAATTTAACAATAATATCTCTTTTTATAAAGTGTTGAACTAGGGCCATTTGAGAATCTTATCCCTCACAAAAAATTCAATTAAGGAATCTATATTGAAGTCAGCCAGAAATCTGTTTCTTCGATGCTCTTTTATCGTTATAAAGGGAGTAGACGATGATAAGCTCACTTATTCCAAGCGAAACTTAAAATTTTCTTGTGGAATCAAAGCAATGAGGGAGAATATAGATGATAAAATTCATAAATCTGAAAGTCAGTCACTGTTTCAAACCTTTTCCTTAGAAAAAATTCTTGCTTTGTTGAAATTATAGTGTTAATGAACCTTCTTCAAATTAAATTTTATACAACTTCTTTACAAGCGCCTCTTTATTTTGTACCAAAATATTCTTAATATTCAGAATCTCAAAAATTATATTGAGTAGTGAGCCAAGTATTATACTGAAAGTTATTATCTCCCCCAACCGTTGGCTTATCAACTTTCAAGGGTCTCCTTTAATTTGCCTTATATTTTCAAAAATTTGTTTTATTAGAGCTGTTATGTGATTTTTACTATGTATTTAATAACAAGATCTGTTAATGGAACCCATACAAATCATTCATAAGATCTGAATATGGATTTGTGTAACTCATAGTTATAGAATTGAATATACTGACTCACGATAAAAAGCCGATTTATTTAGAAGATGGTGCTTTCCTGATCAATTTCGTCAGAGAAAGAACTTTAATGTCAGTCCGAATTTCCGTGAAGGTAGAAACCATATATTTTCGTAAATCCTTTAGTTCTTCGAGCGAATGTTCAAGTTTGTCTGCCATCTCTTCCTTTTCATCTTTCTTCACGCCTTGATGCTTGGCGTATATTTTCTCATATGTAAAACTTCTTCCTTCAGGTAGCCAATCATATTGCCCCGATTGAATAGCTCTGTGAACATAATTTTCAACTCCATTCATTTCATTCCTTTCGCGAGTATATTTTCTTTTTAGGTAAGTGACGAAATAGACATATCTCCAGATGTCATGATCAGTATTACAGTGTTCATCAAAAGGTAAGTTGCGGTTTTCACTTCTCTTCATCCCACAAATAAAGCAAACATGCAATCGATCCTCGTCAGCAGCAGTTTTCGCGTCTCTTATATCACCAAAAGCGTCTATAATCATACCGAAAATGAGATTTTTGAGAACTGCAACCACAATGATAAAGAATGAAAGATCAAAAAGTACATTGGCTGCGAAGACCCATCCGTTGGTGTCATTATCCGCGCCCATTGCATCTGCTATACCACCTCCGTTTCTGAGGCCTAAGTTCAGCACACTCATAAAGCATTGAAAGGCATCTGTGCATAAATTTGTACCATCACTGGTGACCATGCGATCCGCAAAGAGATAAAATGCGATATAAGTGTAGACCAGTGTAAGGAAACAAAGAAGGAATAAAGCCCAGAGGAATTGCTTAATGTTTTTCAAGACAGCTTGAAGAATGCTCTTCAACGCATCCGATCTGACTGCAATATCAGCAAGAAGCAAAGTGGAACCAAGTGTGAAGAATCCGGCACAAAATGAGATGACAGCGTAAGTAAGCAACCAAATGAGTTCACCTTGCATGATAAACAGGAAACTATTCCACCAATAGAATTTTCTGACAGATTTGTATATTTCGGAAACCTTCGGATCTTTTTTCATTTGTCGAATAGTCTTAAATTCTACAGAATCAACTCCTTTGTAGCGCACCACGCTCAGTGCTTCTTCGGCAGTGAGAGTATGGATGAGCCCAGGGGATAGCTTCTTTTGTGTTGTCATAGGGAGATTCCCAATTTCCTCTCGATATTGTTCAGTATGGTGTCTCCATTGAATACGTTGTTGTCGTTTCCACTGCGTCGTAATATACAGTACGACATTGATAACGGCGAAGACAAAGTTGACCAGTACGAGCATGAAAACGAAAATCATAACAACAGCGTTTTTTTCGTCGAGTGTTTCTTCTCCAGTGATGAGCCAATACATAAATGGCCAAGGTCCATCTTCAACCACTGTATGTTGTTTATCGAGGACAAAAAGGTATATGATATTTACAATGATCGCGGCCAAGTTAGCAATTACTAAGCCAGCCCGTCGCAGCCCTTGAGTAGAACGGCCTTTCTTAAGTACTTGCAAGTTATATTCGCTTTCCATTTCCGGTATGAAATCTTCAATGCTGTCCATCAATGATAAAATTTTCATTTGATGAGTAGATCGGTCCACATTCTTCAGGAAATCTTGCTTTACATTGTCACTCAAATAGCGACACTGAGGAAGGATTGGAAACCAATATCTGATCAAATCATTTTCCTTACGGTCCAATATGATCTCAGTACTTGTAACTATCTGGGTCATGAAGATAGCAATCAATTTTTTAAGAAGCAAGCGTTCCTCTTTGTTGCGATTTAGAGAGATAAGGTCATCAATGTAGCGTTCCCAGTCTTTTTTATCTGGCCATATATATAAAAATAGAACGAAAACGTTTGTGATGCCACCTAACACTCCTTCAAAATCTTCATTAACGAGTCCCTTGATTTTCATGTTAATAGTTTTATCGATCCTCGTATCACTAGGAAGGGTTCCTTTTTCCCAACCAAAGAATTCATAAAGCATCTTTTCAAGTTCTTTCATGAGACTATTTTTATCAAGACAAACCACTAGTGCCGAAGTTGCTGTGTCTGTTGGGTACTGGGCAATTGTTACAAGCAATTCCAGGCAAGGACTTTTAAGTTTCATGAAATACTGATTGTTTACTTCGAGTTCAGAAGCACTGGATGAATCTTTAGTTTTCTTATTCTTCTTTTGCTGCTTTTCTGCTTTCTCTTTGGCAGCCAAAGCATCTCTCTCTGTTTTATATGGGAAAGGACTATATCCACGAGGCAATAGATGCAGGGTTGAATTATAATCTGAAATCAATTGAGTAATATCCAGTAAAAGTGATCTCTTAGTGATAGTTTCAATGTTCTTATCGATATCTCCTTGAATCATCTCTGTGATTGCTGCAACAATCTCCACTCCAATGCTCATGTTGTAAGCTGAGTGGACTTTGTAGTAGGCGTTAAAGCATCTTGTCAGCAGCTCTAAAAAGTTGACCATTTTCTTAAAGGGTCTAACTTCTCCTTGATCATCGATATATGTCTGTTCGTGCAAAAATTTTTGTAGATCGGTAAATTGATTCTCACAGAGTGCCTGGAAAAATTTAATGATTTGAAGCAGCAGCGAATTCGAAGCCTCATCCTCTGCAAGAGTGCTGATTTCTGCAGGGAATTTCTTTTGTATCGTGAAAAACATTTCTTCGAGACCTTTGTCATCTGTTGGATAACCTCCTTTTTCTTCTAAATATTCAAATCTCTCTTTCAGAGCTTTCTCATAAAGTTTGTGGATTCTCGTATTTTCTTTCTCAATGAATACTTCGAACTTAGCTTGAAGGAGTCGATTTACTTTTGCAAGGAAGCTATTTTCCAAATCGGATTTGAAATGTTCATAAAACTCAGTTTGAATTTTGACGTTTCCTCCGTATAGATATGCTTGTGATAGAAGTAGAATTTCTTCAAAAATAGCGTCATCATTGACGTTCAAACCAATAGTTATGATGATGTTTTTCAGCCCTAAACTTTGATATAAAGATTGAAGTTCACTGATTCTCCTTTGAGCTTGTTCAAATCCAAATGATTCTGTTCCGAGCTCCATTACTCTAATGTCACGTTCTATTAGATGTCTTAGAAGCTTCAAAATTAAGCTAATTTCATCTCTTCGCATTTCGGAATAGTCTTCAAGAAGAACCTTCATAAGCTCTCCGATTATTTCTTCTCGTTCTTGGTTCTCTAATTTGAGTAGTGCCTCGCTGAGTTTTTCTACGTTATTTTCCTCTATTGTCTCCAAGTTTTCAATCAAGAAATTGAAGTTTGCCTGAGTTTGATTCACATGCTCTGTGAAATTGTCAGAAAAGCTCTTGATCTGCGAGAAATTCTGTTCTAGTTGCAAAGAATTTCGAATTTTGTTTTCAATAATATCGATAAGTGAATCGAATTCCTTCTTATAGTGGGTATATTTTGCCTTTGTAGCCGCTAATGAAAGAGCTTCACTCATCCTTTGATACGTGTGCTGGTTTGTGGAATCGGCAGTTTCTAGGAGTGATTTTTCACACGCAAAAAAGTATTCAATAAGATTTTTAGGTCCAAAATCTTCATTCAATTCGTTCGTCAGAAAGTCTGCTTCCTCAATGACAAGGAACTCTAGCAACAGGAGACAGCCTTCATAAATGTACTCTTTCCAGAGTTGTTTCAAAGTCACAATCTCTACTTCTATGTTAACAGCTGAATCAAATAGTTTTTCGCTGAAAAAACCTCTCCAAAGTGCTCGTATTCCACTAAGAGAAGGTTCAACTCCAAATTTGCCCATACTTTGAAGTCCAAATCTATTGGCACTGGGGCTACCAAGATCAACATCTGCTCGAAATTGAATGCTCATGAAATGTACGTAAACTCTAATATCTTCAAAGAGGATAAAGAAGAGATCTCGGAGGTCTATAGGACTCACTGTTGCCTTTGTTGATGTGGTCGTCGAGTACCTATATATATTTGCAAATGTTTGACAGAGAGCTTTTCTCAGCTCAAATTGAAAGAGTAACTCCTCTCTCTTCAATATTTTAGTTAAAATTGGCATTTTCAACTCTCTGTTGAGAAGATCAAAGTTCTGCTTTGTTCCTTGCGTTGAAGAGATGATTTGATGCCAAGTTTGTAGGAATTCAACAACATAGAAGTACAAAGTAGAAAGCTTGAAACTGGCGCTTGGATCTGCTTCATTTTGTTTTGGGTTTTTTTTCAAAACCATTTCATCTAATGAGTTATTCAGCAAATGATTGCTAATCTTCACGAGGTGTCGTGCAACAATCTGTCCAAAATCAATTTGAGGCATATCTCCTTGGAATTGTATCTTAGAGATTTTTGGCAGAGCAATAATACAAGTATAGTCCAATAAGTTCACTTTATTCAATTCGATAGTATCGAGTTTGCTAAATCGCTTCAAAAATGTTTCATTGAGAATTTTAGCAAGAGGGGGATTGATGCTGCTTGTGAAAGTAGTGTTCTTTGGGAAGAGTTCAGAAATTAAAAGAAGGCCGTCAACAGCTTGGGAAGGGATTTTGTCTCCAAAATTCACCAGGATTTGTCTGAGTTCTGAGCTGTCGAGCATGGCCCTCTGATTTATTCCATCTCCAGCAACTATCATAGCTAAGAGTACAAAAGACTTACGGATTAAGACTAATATAGTCTCTGTGTAAGAACGAAAATGCTTCAGTTGTTGGTATAGGACCTCAATGAACTCGATGATAATTTGATGGAGCTTGAGAATGTAGAATACTCCTTGTAAATCCGTTCGAATCGCTTCTTGCCTAATTTTGAATGGAAAATCTTCGTTTTTCTTCAGGGTAGAGAAGATAGTCATGAATTCACTGGAAGCCTCAGCCCCATCCTTTCTTGATCTGAAGTGAATTACTGGATTGTAGATCATAAGAAGTAGAGTATCAAGACCTCGACTCGTCTCAGCAAATATTCTTTGAATATTTTGGGCGGTGAATTCCTCAACCAAATGTCCAATTTTAAAAACGGAGATAGTACTCTCCTTGAGGCTCGTACTTGTTGTACATCTAAGCGCTCTAGTTGATCTATGGATTTCTGATGCTATTTGGCTTAGTTGTTCCACTTTTTTCATCTGATGAATGTTGGTGATGAACTCAGTCTTATTCAATTCATAAAGGAGCTCTTTCTGATACATCACGATTTGTCGCAGATTTCTGATTGCTAATCTTGAAAGCTCAGGTTTCTTATAGATAATTTGGAAGAAAAGTTTGTTCAGCTGGGAAGTTCCAAAATACTGAGATGAGGTCTGTAATTCTTGGAGCAGCATGCTGGTATTTTTGAGCTTAATCCATTTGGGGTTTTCTATAACTATGTCAGTGTCCCCTCCTTCATCAAACATTTTCTCAAAAATAGAAGCTGGACTACTAAAAAGCTGTGTAAAGACTCCACCTTTTTTTTCTTCCAGCAAGGGTTCTGACTCATCTCGAACAAGCAGCATGTAAGCGTGGGATTGCAAAGTTTCTATAGATTGAACTCTTTTTCGAGCCTCATCTACAATCTTTTCGAGTATTTGATTTGCAGAAAATTCAATATGCTTCCTTTGAACTTCTCCAAAACTGGTCAAACCAAGCTTCAGTGTCTCCAAAGAATCTCCTTCAAGTTCGTCTGATACTCTATTCAGCATTGTCTTGTAAATTTGAAAGACTGTCTCGATCATTCCTTTATCTTTGGTCAGGCCTTGTTGTAGCAAAGCTGTGGTAAGTGCTTCAGACAGCTCAGACAATTCAAAAGAATCTAAATTGTCTATCGTTTTGGGAAGCCCTGAAAATTGTATTTCACCATTTTTCCATTGTTTAAAGATTTCGCGTGTGATATTCACTTGCTGTTCGAAACCTTTCTGTCGAATCATGTCCCACTCATCTTCAGAAACAATTTTATCTACTGATTGTTGGAGATAAGTTTGGACTAATTTGTAGATCTCGCTTATCTTCTCGTCAGTGTTTGCGATCCTAATTGCTGGTGGCAACGAGTCCAGCGCTGATTGGAAAAACTTCATGTGGACCTTGTAGATCAGATTCTGCAGTTGATTTCGAATATCTCGAGGACATGCTGAGTTCCCTCTGACGATATCTAAAATCATCTGAATGGGATAGTGACGAATGAAGATACAGGTGACAACTGGATTTTCGAAATTGGCGAGAGTATTCGCTAACTTCAATGAATTCAAAAGATAATATGCTAGCTGCTCTTGTTTTAATTGCAGGTTAGCAGCGTTCGTTTCTCCTCCTCTTTCTGCCAAAAACTCCATTTGATTTGCAGGAAGAATGTCTTTTTCTATGGATCTCAATAGGTTCAAGCGAAGTTGTCCTGCGAAACTCCCTGAGAATCCTATTCTAGACATTGGAGCACCAGATTCAAATTCGAACAATTCACCAACAGGTATCTCAACGGTCATCTGAGGAGCATGAAGTCTTTCATAATGAACGCAGATGACATTTTTGTCATTAAGAATAAAATTTGGAAAAATATGTTGCATCAGTTTTTCATCGAGAATCTGTTGGGTGAACTTCTCTCGTAGGGTCAGGTTATACTCTGGTTTTGCCGCTAAGACTTGTCTCAGAAGATTAAGAAGGAGCACTTGATATTCAGTTTCTGAAAACATGGCTTTTAATATTGTGTCTGAGCTTTCTTGTATTTGAAGTAAAGCCTCGGCATTGTCACTCGCAAGAAGAGCTCGAATCATGGCCGTTACGCCATTTTTAAATGATTGCTTCAAACTTTCATCATTGGCGAGTTTGTAAATGCCTTCAGATTCCAGAAGAACGCTGATAAAGACACCAAGAAATTGTGATAAGAATAAACGATTCTCTTGGTTCGAATTGATGGCATCCAGCAGAAGTTCATTGACCTGCTTCAACAATGAAATGAAAACATTGGGAGAAAACTCTTCTGCTGCTATTGAAACGGATAAGAGCTCGCTCTCGAGTCTACGAAAGATCTGCTTGTCCTTCAAAATAGCCATAATTACAATAACTGCCGTATCTAAGACTCTTGATTCACGTAGTGCTCGTGAGGATTCTTCTTTTGAGTTTTTTCCTTCCTCTAAAGATGCTTTGCTCTTTTGGATTGATAAATACAGTTGGATGGTACCTTGGACATCGGTAATATATTTTTTTATCTGTCTCAAAGAGTTCATATTCTGCTGGAGTCGTTCGACATTGGCCAACCCGCTTTTTAATCCTCCGAAAATGTTGGATACAAGACTTTTTTCCGATTTTCCTTGAGCTTCTTCAGCTACAGTTTCAAGTTTGGAAGTTTTGTATCCCTCGAAAAATCTGAGTAGTTGAGCAAACTGATAAAATAAATTTTGCGTTTCAAGGACAAGCTTCAACTCTTGCTCGTCAACGAGTTCGAATACTGGGGCATATAGAATATGAGTACTATGCTCTTCAAATATTACCTCATATTCAGTTGGTTTAGGAAGTTTCTCATTAAAGTATTTGTCAGGAAACTTAAGGCCATAGAATAGATCTGATTTAATGTGCTGATCTTCACTGGGAAGCCTATTGCCGAGGCTCAGATAAACTGATTTACCAGCATCGCTCGAAAATCTGAGCAAAAATTCCGATTTCATCTTTAGTGGATATCCGGCTTCAGCTCCAGACTGAACAAAACTGACAGCGATATAGTCAGTCTTGTTATTTTTAAGATCTTCCATGGTCAAGAAAATTGGTTTCTTCGTTTCCACACTCACAGCGAGCACTCTGCCACTCAGCAGATGTCTGAGGACCAGTTTTGGACCTTGCGCTTCTTCTATCTCAGATTCATCTTTTTCAAGTTTGATAGTCCCTTCCACTTGTTCTCGACGAGGAAACTCTTGTATTTCCTGATATTTTACGACCTGAAAGATGCTATGTGCTTTATTAACAGTCACAGACAGTTCATCGTTTGCTTTGCCAATCAAAAGTTGATTGTGATTGCTTTGATGAGCTCCTTCTCCCAAGTACCTGAGAGTCAAGTACTTCCCTTCATGATTAAATCGAAGATAATCTCCAACGTTGAGAATATTCTTCTGCTTATCTTGTTCTTGCATACCTTGACTATATCGATGAAGAGTTACTAAATAGGAGTAATTGATATCAGCTCCACCCACCAAATGAAGTGATCTGTTTTCGATATGGGCAGGTTCTCGATGTCCAATAGTTAGAGGAAGTTTCCCATTGAATCCGTTCAAGTAAGGTAGATCACCAATATTCAATGGTTCTAGCTTTTTCGGCTGAGAATCGTAGCCTAGGACGATCTTTTGAAATGGACTATAGATGAAGAAGTTATCAGAGTACGTCACTATGTCACTCAAGTCGAAAGTGGGATCGTTTAAGCTGGTTTTTGGATGAAACATGAAGTAATCTTCAAGAGAAATATCGTGAGAAAGCTTCAAACATATGAAGTTTGGATTAAGAGGGTCAGATTCCGAGATAATATCAAGAAAGTATCCTGATTCAACATGTCGCAAGAGAAATTTAGAGCTATAATTCATAATCTTGCCCTCTGTCTCAAGAACCTCCTTTTTATTGAACGTTTCAACAACTTTTTTGGCTGCATCTTGTTGGTTCTTTTCATCTTTCATTTCACTCCACATTTTTCCTCGTTCGGAGTTCTTGACGGTATTCAGTTCGAAGCTCTTATCCGTGCTCAACTCAGGATTGGCTCCAATTTGCTTCTCATAATCTTGTGTGAAAGGATTTTCTGTCGATATTTGTCTCGGATAAATTTGGAATAAGCAGTTTCTGAAAGCTTTCGTGGAAATCAGACTCTGGGATCCGGCCCAAATATGCGAGTTATAGAAGCCACTCGCACAAACAACAAAATTACTTTGGCGAAACTGGATGTAGACAGTATCACCGAATCTAACAGGTTCTTTGATCATGAGATGAATATTGATTTTAATTTGCAATTTGGTTCTTGCTGTTTTGAGCAAACTGTTTTGAGAAAACGACTAACAAATGAAGTTAATTTAGGCGTTAGTTAGGTGCCTTGGTTAATGCAATTGAAGATATTTATTTGAGTTAAGAAGGTGGTTTGAGTGAGTGCTCATCCAAAAGACGGATGAAAGAATTCGAGATAAATTCATTGAAGAAAACATAAATATGAGGTAAATATGAGGATTCGAGCCATATCCATCAACCAAAATGAAGATAGTAGTATCACTTTCAATTGATGTGCATATAGTCAATAGGTTGAGTTACTCATGAACAAAATTTTCCATCTACCAATGGATCTTGTACTTCATATTTGCACAGCTTATTCATTCGAACATAACTTTCGGACCTTATATTGTAGGAGAGTTTTGGTGAAAGACCATGTACTCACACCAAGCCCTACCTTCACTCCTCCCCGAGGATGCAAAAGGTTATTATTGCAAGTCTCAACACCGTTTTGGATTCTATTTTAACCCGCTCTTTAAATATCAATGATTCCAAAGAATTGAACGAAATTAATGGTACAAATAAAACGCACTTAAGAATTTCGAACTCTAAGCTGCGAGCGATGAGATTTCCAACATGGACAGAGCATAAATGATCGTGGATTGCATTTGTCAGTCAACAATCAAAATTCAGGAGCCTAATGATGTTTGGCAAAAAACCTTCAGGGTGCAATCGTATATGCTGAAAGCATACGTGAACGTATATGAATTAGGTTCGCAAATAGACGAACTTTTACGTGTTTTAAGTGCTGCATTCACAAGTCATATCATTCCGAATCGCGTTGCCAACTTTTTTAGATTCTCATAAATTCTATTTATTAGTCTTCTTGAAAAATATCTTTTCTCTTGAATTGGTATTCTCATTCTTCTTTTCAAAGAAGAGATATGGTCATAGAGATTTTCGATGTTTAGATCATCACCAATCCAGGTACCGCTGTTCCAAAGCTCATCATTTTAAAGACCTTTGTTTTAAAAACTGAATGATAAGCAGGAGCTCGTATTAATGCTTAAAACTTTAAGCTTTAACTGATGATTTATTCTTTGTGTTTTTCTAAATTCTTGAAGTATGTCGTATATTATAAAAGTTTGGCCATATATATATATTTTTTGAATAGAGACACTATTAACATTTATTCAATTTGTATATTCAATTTGATATCTATTTTAAAAAAATTAGAGATGAGAGAGGGGAAGTCAAAATTAGCTAGAGATTAATATTTACTCATAAATAACTTGGTGGTATAAGTGGGATCACTTTCATTGCACATTTTATAATTTCGTTTTTTTTTTCAATCAGGACATACACTTCTTTTCAAGTAAATTGCTGACAAATTTGCCCATCTCAATCCTTTCAAGAGTAGAACCTTTATACCAAGCGCTTTTTTTGATTCCTTCAATATTGAGTCTCTTGCTTGGATTACTTTCAAACATTTTATTCATCAGTTCCTTAAATTCAGAGTTGAGGGATACTTTCTCGCCAATCCCTTGCTTCAATATTTCTTCATGAGTTTTCCAAAATGTTTTTGCTTTTCCATTCATTATCATGCTATAAAGAGGATCTGATTCAGTCGCCGATGTGAATGGCATATGGCCAACTACCATGCAAAATAAGAAAATTGCAGCTGCAAACAAATCAACGGCTAAGCCTTCATAAGGCAGTTTTGAGTTTACTTCTGGTGGGAAATATTTAGATGTTCCCGCTGGTGATGTGAAGAGATGTCTCGAGTTGGGATATTTGGCTGCACAACCAAAGTCTCCTATTTTAATACAATAATCTTTATCAAGCATTAGATTATCTGGCTTAATATCTCTGTGAGCTATCTGATTCTTGTGCAAATATTCCAATCCTGCAATCAATTGATGCAGATAAGTTCGGGCCAACTTCTCTGGAAACCTTCCTATTTTCTCAATAAGGGATAAAATATCTCCATTAGGAGCGTTCTCCAGGATCAGTGCAGTGACCATTTGTGACTTGCCACCCACATCGCTTAATGTCGTCATTTCATAAAAACCATCGATTTTCAATATGTGTGAATGGTTTAAGATCGATTGAAGACTCACTTCATTTTTGACGTAAGCCAAATATCTGGTGTCCATCTTCTTTAGGATCTTGACAGAGGCAACCTTTTGAGTCAAAAAATCATAACCAAGAAACACTCTAGACGTTCCGCCTGATCCAATTGTTTTCACAAGACACCAATTTTCTAATGTGGGATATCGAACGTTATTATTGAAGAATTCCATTTCAATGCAAGTAAAAACCAGGCAGTCCGTCAAAGTTGATCTACTAAATGATATTTATAAAAAGCTTGAGTGCTTTAATATCATCACACCATCACTGGTTCTTTGCGAACAAAATCAGTTTTCCTTTTTCTAAACTTGAATCTATAAAATTCGAAAATCTTTAAATCTGGAAATTCAATTGATACCCTCATATATTAGAAGTTTATGAATTTCTATTATCAGTTACACGGTATAACTTTTTTCCTTCAATTTTTGAGCAAAAAGGGTGAAAATTTTATTGATGACTGCTTTCTTAAGAAAGCAAATATCAGAGTATGATGTTCTCCAGAGTGTATGGGCAGAAATGCTACACAAGAGAAAAATGAATGTAACAGCCTAGTTGGGTGAGGGTGTGAAATTTGGTACGAGCTGATATGATTAGAAATTTATTAGTTCCGTTTTGTTGTTCTCATATTTTCCATTATCAAGGAAAAATTCGGAACTTACAAAATCATAATTGACATGCATTATTAAGTTAGAGAATCATGTAAGCATCTCGGTAAAATTGAAACCCAAAAAAAAAACCAGTAATTATAGCATGCCCTTAGGTCATCTCGTCTTCCTGCGAAAGTTTGCTTATTCTTTGGTCTATCAAGTAAGGGGTACAGAAGCCAACTATATACTAAGATTTGATATCAACTTCCAAGTTTTTATTCTGGACGTTCTAGAAATAGGATGTGCTTATTATAGAGAGTTAATGGCTTCAAAATTTTCGATCCGATTCTCCGTATTTGTTATTCTATGTAAGTATGGTTAAATGGAGAAGCTTAGCTCCAAAATCAGCAAAGTGGAGTGATTAGTTTAAATTAGTGTCAACAATTCAACATAATTTGATATATAAGACTCAAAATTAGCTACTGTTAGCTATGTCTCGAGTACTCCACGATTGACAAATAATGAGTTTACCAGAAATATTTGATGCTCTATAATTTTTAATTGTTGTTTTCAAACGCCTATGGAAACTAAATTTTTCAGAAGAGTCGCAACGATACCGTTCAAATACATTATAGAGCTCCAAATTGAGAGAGTAGAGATCAACTATCCAGTCCAGGATTGTCGACTTGAAATAACATTTCGAAGAGGTGAGAGCATTGCGTGAACATATCAGTAATCGCAGGGATTTTATTAGGCGACTTCAAAATCCAAACCAGAAATGCTCCAATGCTGGAAAATGGCGTTGCATATTTTAATGAGACTCTAGTTATGCCAGCAACATTATATTTTGACAAAAAAAGAAAGCGATTTATTGACAAGGAAGTAAAATATCATCTTTCATCTGATGCTATTATCCAAAAATGCTAGGCTTCTATAGTATTGACTGCGATCACGAATAGAGGAACCAAAATCATTGGAATAACGAAGATTGATCTAGCATCTTATCCAAATCTGAAGATTGCAGGTAATTTTCACATCTTATGGATCTTAAGTAGACCTTCTCTTCCAGAAAAGACTGATGCGATTCCAATCATGCGCTCTGTTGACAAGAATGCAAAATACTGCTGTACGATTCGCATTCTTCAAATGAAGGAGTTAGAAGCCGAGCACGCTCACTTGTATGATAGATTTTATCAAGATTAAATTTGACCTGATTCTAGCTTAGAAGACGAGTGGGATGACTTAGAAGACAAGACCGAGCGTCTTCTGGATGAAGATTTTTCTCTAATCACGAATTTTGCTAGAGCAACCGATGGCGATCTAGAAATAAACTCGAAACTAAAAGCAAGTATCTTTCAACAGATAATTTTGTGAGGGAACTTCATCTCTGAAATAATATCTAGCAAACCGGCCAGGAATGCAACAGTATAATCAAGGTTCGGGATATATTTCAGATGATAGGCTATCAATAAAATATAGATCCATCTCCCCATCGAAAGAAGGTAAGCAGAGTGATGAGTTCAGAAATCACATATATATATCTGCATATAGTTTCCCAGGAGCTTAAAGGAGCAAAACAAAGTCAACTAGTTGGCAAGATCCAAACAAAAAAATGGGAGTCACGAGGGGACTCTGCTTGCAGAGAATATTTAAAAGAAGAAGCAGGCAATGACCCAAAGATAGATCAAGAAAAGGATTCTAATCAGAGTGAAATCGATGCTCACACTCAAAGGAAACAATATAATGGCGTCTCCAAGAATACACTTGAAACAAGAAATAAACAGCTGGAATATCACAACAAACGTCTCCAAGAAGAGCTCACAGCTATTCGTAATGAAGTCGGTTTCTTGATAAGCTTATTTCGGACCCAAAATCTCGATTTATTAAACTCGCAGCTTGAAAAACTGGTAATTTTCTTGAAATTAATTTTCATGACGTTTCAAGGATCAATGGATCTCAAGCATGAAATTTCAAAACGAGGAACATATCTCGACAAAAAGTCCTAGGTCCACAGCAGTGTATGCTGAAACAGGAACCTCAGGACATATCTTTAATTCATCTTCACAAGTACAAGAAAATAACCCAAAATGTCACTTCTATCTATCCAGGTTTATTTTAGTGGTCGAACAAAACAAAACGACAAAAAATTCGAAGAAGCAGAGCAAACAACTTTGCTCAAAGATCAGGAAGAGAAGAATGTACGTTCAGGAGAGTCTCAAGCTTTTTTAGGAGAAAAAGAGTCAAATAAGGTATGCTCTCTAATTCAAGCAATTAATCCAAAAAAAAAAACCAGCTGCAAGAGAAAGGGCTAAAGATTAAGGCTCTTGATGAAAAAGATCAAAAGAATGCATTGTCTTCTAATGAGAATAAAAGTAACGAGATGAGCATTGTTCGAAGTCTTGATGCGAAATTTCAGAATACCTCGCATCAAGAGAACCAGCCTTTCTTGAGAAACAATTCAAACTCGAGAGACGAGCAGATTCAAATTTTGGAAGAGAAAATACTCAATTTGCAAAAGCTTAACTTGGAGCAGAAAAATCAATTTGAGCAAGTGGTGCGCGAAAAAGAGCAAAGACTTTTCGAAGTAGAAACTAAATATTTCCAGCTGACAAAAAGAAATCAGGGAATACCTAGAATAGTTGCAGAAAAATTCGATGATCAGCAGGTCTCTGTTCATAAAGATCCCGAAAATAGCCTGAAAGAACTACAACTTCAAATAAAAAAACCCGAAGAAGAAAAGAGATTACTCCAATCACAACTTGAGGAAAGGAATGCTCGTAGTCGTAGTAACCCGAATTTCCTGGGTGTGGAGCCATTCGATTCCAAAGATGAACGAAACTGGGAGAGCCATCAAAATTCGTTTCGAGAATTTGAGGATAAACTTAAAAGTTATGAAGCTGATTTAACAAAAGCAAAGGCAAGTTTACTCACTATTGACACAACTTAACTAGTTATTCTTTAGAAGAATTGGACGGAAGCGGAACTAGATAAAGAAAGCACAATCAAAATTCTTAGAGCAACTCAACAAAAGGTCAAAACTCTGACCGAAGAGTTGTCTACAGTGAGTGAAGAGCTCATGAAAACGAAAAATAACCTAGGAGCTGTTCTGAATACTGTTATGGAGAGTGGGAGAGCAGATCTAATTGAAGAAATCGAGAAGTCCGCCACTTTTCGAGAAAAAGATGGATCTCCAAGAAAATATAACAATTAGTTTAGATTTTTCACTTCATGGGCCCCAATCAAATATAATATATAGATTCAATTATTTGTCAGGCAAAGAACTTAAGGTTGCAGAAAATTATCCTACCACCAGCTCTTAACGCGTGCTTGTTTGTCCAAATGATTTTTAAAGGATTTGGTCCCAGCGATTTTTAGACAAAGGTAATGAATGTTGAATCAATAAATCTCAAAGAGTAACAAAAAGGAACTATTTCAAGTAAGAAAAAGGTATTTGTAGAAAATACTGATATTTATCATTCATTTAATATGTTGCATTTGAAAGATTGTGAATTAAACTCTTTCTAAAAAACAAAGTAATTCTCTCCCCATTTAAGACCTTTCTATCCACTTAGAGTCTTTCATGGTGAAAAATTTGCTGATTCGATGAGAGTTTATCTGTACAAAAATTTCTTGACAGAGAATCACAATATAGTAAGTACAGAACCTCGAAATTGTTAGTGTAAGCGAAAAATTACAGTAAATTGATTTAATACAGTAGCTCTCTAAGAGATTTTGTTATTGTCGATCAAACATTTATGTTCAATTGTTGATGGGTGGAAGTAAGGAGTCTACTTTCTAATTTCGGAGTCGTATATTTTAAAAAATTAATTCATGGAAATAACTATTCGAAAAAACGTAAAGAAACGGCCTATCATCCTCGAAAATCAAATTCTGGCCCAGGAGTATTAGAAACGAAAGTTGTAGAAGTACACGAACGAACTTTATATGCTGGCATTGTAATATTTCTTGATTTAGATCAATCAAGCGAGACTAGCAATTTTGAAAAATGTCAATGCAAAAAAAAAAATTTGCTGTTGTTCTTTGCACATTGTTGATTTTTATTTTCAATTTGTTTCTCGTTCATCATTTATCTTAAATGAAAGGATCCTCACTGCACTGCTAACAGTCAGCTTTGAAAAATTGGTTCATGCTTGTTCCTCTCAATTTTCAGATTCCATTCTGGATCGGATTTTTTTATCTTGTTGATCAACCAATATCGGGGTCTGACAGCAGTCGCAAATCCGTTGTTTTGGAATCATCATGTGCAGTCTCTTTTTTATGGGTGTAGTGGCTATGCTAATACAACAAGAACTCTGTGGGTCTAAATTTACCGATTCTACTGACGCTATCTTTCATTTCGCATGGCTACGTTCTGATGTAATTTTGATGGTGATTTTTGTACAAATGATCGAAACACAAAAAACCCGATCTCGTGATAATTCTCGGAACTTTGGGAATTTATACAATTGGCAACAGCAGAATACCTTCCAACAGCCAATTATATTTGTTAATATATATTGGTGGATGATTTTTGCTATAAGTAATATTTGGATCTTTCTTCTAGTTTGGTTTAATTATAATTATACAAGACTGCATAAAATGACTTAGGCGACTTTATTTCTGTTTATTCTTTTATTTCCTACCTATCTACCTATAAATATATGCTGGTCAACTCAAAAATTCATCTGAATATGCAAATCATTATGGTTTTTCTTGTTATACAGCAGACGCAAGTTTCTTCTGCATTTGGCTTCTTCACTTTACAACGATCTCTCTGCTGTTTGGTAATGTGCTTGGAATTTTCATTCACCTCATTCGGGAAGCCGTTGGATATTCTGAAATTGAACAGGAGACTGAAGCAGAAGGAGCCGAAATCATAAATCAAAGTGTTCAGTGAAGAACGAAGAAGCACCTAATAATGAGTCTATTGATGAAACTTAGAAAAACTTGACAGAAATCGAAAGTGATCACAATCAAATCAACGCTATTTGTTGGGAGGCATTAGAAATAGGTCAAAAAAATTTATTTGTTGAAAACTGTGCGCATAGATATCATAGAACCTGTATAACAACTTACACGCGCTGCAATAGATAATGCCCTTCAAATAGATGCAAGATAAGATTTGGACATTCTGCCGAAATACAACTTTAACCAACTGGAAAATTTGTTAATTATCCGCTCACTAAAAATTTTATATTTATTGAGTTTTCACTGCGGATGTCATTTTTTCTTCTTTCTATGATTTTAACCAGAATAAATGTGTTAATTTTATTCCAGTGCTTCGAGTTAATAAAATTGCTTAAAATATTGGGTTATGGCCAGTTGATGCTTCCTTTATAGCACTCTGGAGGATTCTTTTCACCTAATTAAAGCAATGACTGTTTTGAATTTTTGCTTTTCATAGCCAACAACAAAAAGGAAAAGCACTACAAACTAAAGAATTATCATCGCTCCTTCTTTGGTGGTATGAGAAAGTCGCTAGTAGTGAACAAAAAACTAAGGAGTTAACTAGTTGATCATTGCTAGCAAATTGCTGTGGATATTTTAATTTTAGAATACCAAACAATAACAGCGAGGGAAAAAAAGAAAATGAAAATTATGAAGAGTAAATTAATATTTTGCTTCTGAAATATTCAACGGTCTTTGAGAGAGATCATTACCCGACTGCTCAGCGCATTCTTCTTTTTTAGCTTGCTCACGTTTTTTAGCTTTCCATTTTTTAAGAAGTATGTAAACAAAAACTGCAAGAACAATGATTCCTACGGCAGAGATTGATGACACGACTATCGCTACGGTAGCTTTTGTTGATAATCCTTCTTCATCAGGATTTATGCCATCAATAATGTGACATTTAGAGTCAGCTTTTAGATAGTACCCATCGTTGCAGGCAGCACAAGTGTTCTGATCTTTGCAATACATACAATTTGAACTGCATTGGGTACACCCTGCACTCCCCCAAAAATATCCTCGGTTGCAAATTAAGCAGTTTTTTAAATCCAAAGGTAAAAGGCAATTTGCCGGTCCTTTGTAGCATAACCCCACAAATAAATAATATCCAGAGACACATTTACTACATTCGCTTCCGGTATATTGCCAACAATTTGGCACGGAACTTGTGCAAGTTCCGCTTGAAAGCGTCCAACCAGTTTCACATGCTAGACAGTTGCTTGGACTTGAACTACTACAGCTCCTACAGCCAACTCCACATTGCCAAAGGCATCGTCCGGAGGTTCGATCTAAATGCCACCATTCGTTGCATTGGGTGCATTTGCCTTGGCTATCACATGCTTGACAATTTGGATCTCGACAAGGAATGCATCGATTGTGTTTAGTGCTGGAATAAAAGCCAATTTCAGGACAACTTAAAACGCATTTGTTTTCTATAGGAGAGTACAAATTGAAGAGGAGATACTCATTTCTTCTGCATATGCTTGAGATGAATCCGCTCTCTGTACATCCAGAATCATAGGGACAATCTCGGCAGAGCTGCGTATTGAAGTCAAGAAACTGAATCTGCTCATCACATTCAAAAGTACAATTCGTATTATTCACCAGCGCGAATCCTTGACTGCATGTTTTGCATGCAGAATATCCTGGACCAGAGCATTCTTGACAAGAAATGTCACACGGCTGGCACACTCCACTTGAATCTTTGTAATAATTACTGCTACAGTCTCCATAGCTTTTAGAAACCAATATGCATAGAAGAACTATAATAATAAAGTAATTATTCGCCATTAGATGCTACTTTTCTTATCAAAGTTAAGTTATTTATTAATGCCTGTAATGAGACAAAGTGCTAATTTATTTCTTGAATAAAAAGATGTATAAGGATCTTTTCTCTTTTTGTTTTTTGGTTCCTAATGCCCAGAGTTTGATTCCATTTTATCCTTTGAGAGAAAATTGAGATCCTGAGATGTTATCTCATAACGATAATCAGTACTGACGATGGATTAGCTTCTTACCCTGTCAATGTAGAATGAGCTAATTGCTGATGTGAAAAAAGACTATTTTTTGGTCTCAGCAGATACTCAAAGGTGTCAGTCATTGTTTGGATTATTGAAACAGACATCCAAAAATCTTTCACAAAAAACCAGTCAAGTAATTTCGTATTTAATTACACAAAAGATCAAATATTCTTGGTCTCAAATAGTATAGCATGCACGATTAATGTGAGGAAGAACGATTTAATCTTTACACATTATTATCTAATATCATTCCAAAAAGGGAAGGAATTTAATTAAGCCATTTTTTCGAGTTGCTTTTGAAGGTCATCTAGCTCATTGTCTTTATTGAAGTCTGAGGGAAGGCCCATGCTTGGATTATTTTGTTTGTGTTTCTCAGGATTTTTAACACTGTCGATGATTTGATCAAGCTCCTAGAGGTAACAGTTGAATAAAACTAATTTTCAAATGGCTGTAAATTACCTTATCATCCATATCAACATCGATTTCATCATCCATTCCGCTAAGCGCATCATCAACCATCTCATTCATCAGCCCAAACTAAAGCCACGAATTATATGAGAGTCTGCTTCAAGCAGAAATTGAATATTTATACCTGCATCATAGTTTTTTGCATATCTTTCATCGTTGCAGTAAGTTCCTTTACATTCATCAATGAACCCATTTGTTTAATGATTTCAGAAGTATCGCCCATCATTTTAGCCATTTTCATATTTGCTATAATCCAAACAATTTCGTTAAGTTTAGATCTCTCAGCAATCTTACTAAACAGATTGGTAATCGAATACATCATTCCAGTCATCTTTGTTTTGTTGTTGAAGAGTCTTTGTCTCATCCTGCGGCATTGTGCAATTTGTTTCGCATAGAGAGCGTGAACTGATCTGTCGTTAGTTTCCTTGAGTGCTTTTCTCAAATCGGCTTCACATTTCTTTTGTTGCATATCATTTCCTATGGGTATTGAATTCTTAAGTTTGTATAGGAGTTAGGGGAAATTACTTAGATTGGATCTGTCTATCTCTCTGATTTCTTTTTGAAGCTTGCGTTTGAATTCTTTTTCGACTTCACGGATCTGATCCCTATTACTAGGATCAAGTTTGGGTTGAATCGGTTGAACTTCTTTCTGAAGTTCCTTCTTTGATCCAAACATTTTCATGACCATTTCTTCTCTTTTCTCTTTGATTATGTGTCTTCTTCTAATTTTCTTTCGTAATTTTGAATATATTAAGATCGCTATCCGGAAAAAAAAGTAATTAATGTCGAAAATCTGATCAGTAATTATCAAATCTAAGTGTCCATCCCATCTACAATACAAATCAGGGAGTTAATTATTCTTTCTACTCATTCAGTAATATATAAACGACATCAATGCAAACTTCCATTAGAGATATATTACCTTGAGTATGTAATGGTATTCGGTTCCTGATAAGTGATCTTAGTTCAAATTTACAGAGTTCCATTGTATTTCACAAAATGAAGATTATATTCACCATCGAAGAGGTGAGCTGAAACCATAGTTTGAAAGATAACAAAACGTTTGGTAAAACTATATCCATGAAGCTACATTTGGGGGAGTGAAAGCAACAAATACTCTTTTACAATAAAAATTGAGTCTCGAAAAATGCTATTTTGCTAATTCTATTGGCCAGTGAATGCAAATTTTTCAAGTTTACTGCGCTAAAAGCTGATGAATTTTTGCAAAATTCTTTGATTAAGGTAAGGTATCAAAATGAACCTACGAGAACCAGTAATCAAAAAAGTTGAGCTTCTTCAGAAAGAGAACCTCAATGAAAAATAAAGTAATTCACACTGACTCTTGCTCATGATGAGTTGAGTTCGAAAGCATTCTTCTGAATGACTTAGCAAATTCGGCCACTGAGAATCTTTCCTACTGAGAGAATTTGTTTGGTAAATTTGTATAAAGTAATGAAAACTTAGAAATGTAGAGTCAGCGTTTCAAATTATTGAATAACTAAGGTTCCATTACTTGCCTCCAATTTAATTTTCTTTATTGTTCATGATTTGCCATGAAGAGAAGCCGATCTTTTTTCTGCGAGACAGTTAACTAAGTGAGTAGCAGTCATAATCTCTCCTTCATAATACTCTTCCTAACTCATTGAAAGTTACCGATCAATAATATATATACCGATATATTATAAGTAGAAATACGCGATTAAGCTTATTCAAGGCTCAAAATTTCAGAATGTGGAACTGATCTAAGAGAAAGTAAAATCAAATCATAAATTTAAATGCAGTCAGCAGCGAGCATGAATTTGGAAGCAAAAAGAAAGAAGTCCACAAAATCAAGATTCAGAAGACCCAAAATATAACCTATTTCAGGCCCTCACAATAAAAGCTTTCAAAGGAATTGTATCTTTAGAACAGGAGTCTTGATCAGATTAGAGGCCTTGGATATGAGATGCAGTTTAAATTGAACAAAACTTCTATTGAAAATCAGATCCTGTCTCGTTATGAGTAATTTTCAATTAATTGATTCATTTAGATTCCTGTTGTTGAAATGACTGCTGCTCGCTGAAAAATTTCTGACCAATGTGAGAATGTTCATGAAGTTGAAATGTTTGGTGTTATACAGAATTATCGTGATATGCATATACAAATAGATATTTCATGCGTGTTGTGCTTACCTTAGTATTCAGATAAGAATTTTGACGTGCAAATTGTAATCATGCAACATTAGACCATCACATAATCAATTTTCTTTGAAATATTTCCTGAAAAAGATTTAACATTTTTAAGCGTAATATCTCGAGTTGAAAGAAACTTGGTCGTACTGCGCGCATTTCAATTGGTGTTGTTTAATTTATTTTATTTTTTTTGTTGTGAGCTAGTTTTTTGTCGCAGAAGTTAACTCATTAGCCATCGCTGGCCGAAGCGGCCTTGGAATAATGATCGCATGGCTAGAGTACTGCTCAGGCGAATTTGTGTCCTTATTTTGCTTATGATTATTGGCTAGCTTCGAAGAAAGTGCTTCTGATTTGAGAAGTTCTTCCATTTCAGAGACTGAATTTTGTTTTTCGTTTCCTCCACTTTGCAAGAAATTTAGAGGAAGAAGTAACACTGGAGGAAAAGCTATCGAAGGCTCACTTTTTAGCTTCGAATTGAAATACTCTCGAGAATTAGACTCCCAAAAGTTTAGCATACTTAAAATAGCCTCCTTCGAAGAAAGCTGATCAAGTTGCAGATCTGGAATAACCGTATTATTCGGCATAATAAAATGCTTTTTATGAAGAGGCTCTTCAATATCCTCAACTTCTGATCTTTCAGAAGAGCTCTCTATTTTACCCTGACTTTGATGATGTCTCATGTGTTTGTTTAGACTTGCTTTGTAGAAGTAACTGTTCCCACATATTTCGCATTTAATTTTATTCCGATCTTCCTAACAATTCGATAAGGTTTCCAAGAACTAGCTCTCTGCTTACCTTAGTTTGATGAACCAACATGTGTTGTTTAAGATTCGATGAAGTACTAAATTTTTTGTTGCAACCTTCACACGCATATGGTTTCTCGCCATTGTGAACTCTCTCGTGCCTTCGCAAATTAGATACCTGGTCGTAATCCAATAAGTTAAAATTTCACAACCAAGATAATTTTACCTGAGTGAACTTTTGGTGACAAATCTGGCACTCAAATGGCTTTTCTCCCTTTTTAGGGTGCCCATGAAACTTTTCAGATGAACAGCTGCTTAGTGAATTTGAAAGTGAATTTGAAGAAGAAGTTTCGCCACTAAATTCAAGTTAATTCCAATTCAAAGTCTGGATTTGTTACGTATAGTGCTTTTCTTCCAGATTATGTTTCTTCAAGTGAGCCATTAGATTCTTTTGAATTCGAAATGAGAGATTGCAAGCATTTTTTGGACAACAGAATGGCTTCAGAGACGCTTTGTTTGCCTTATCTGCAGTTTCCATGCTAGCAGATTGAAACCTTTTCTTTTATAAAGAAATTATTGTCAAAATCAAAAATCTGAATTATTGCTGCTACTGATCCTGTTGAGTTTAAAAATTTTCAAAAGAATCAGGCCAGAGAAAAATTATTGTTCAATAACTGAAGGATTATCTTTCCATAGCGAAGGAAAGACTCTTTTGCCTAACCCTTCTTGAAGGATCAGATAAGCGCATTCTCGTATATATCCGGGATTCTGACCAAAAAGCGTCATTTACTTGCCATACATCAAAACCTCTGTGAGATTGAATCAGTCCTCAGCAACTTCTGCGTTGTACATATCCAATGGTGATACACATAATTTCTGAATGATAATAATTTTTTAAATTGATGAGAGACCTCATACGTACATTTCAAATATAGTTCTTATTCTTGAGTTAAGCAAGCACTTTTAGTAAAACACGACACCAAGAACCGAACATTTGATAAATAAAATTAGACTATTCAGCTTTGGAGAATGGAGTTGTCTCCTGATCGCTGAATTTCTTAAAGCCATTACAAGAGCAAGAAAAATGGCTCGAAATTTTTTGAATACTCTTGAAAATTTTATTGTGGACTATTGTTAGTTTCTCTCTTTTTAAACTATCTCTCGATTCCAATGTTAAATTTAGCTGAATTAAAGAGAAGCACGATAATGGATTGCTGTTTCTTTCCTGTTTAATAATAACATTCATTTGGTATCTGAAAGTTAAAAAATTTAATGGGTTTTCAGACATGTTTTCTCTCAGAAATTATTAGTCGCTGACTTAGCAGAAAGTTACTCAGAGTGTTAGAGAATTAAACTTTCCTTATTACGATGAGCAAGTAATATCTTTTCTTTTTCAGGTACTGCTGCGACATTGTGGTCATAATGGAAAGTTTTCGATTGGAGAGAAAGAAGTGAGTTGTGACAGTGTACATTCGTTGCGAGATAGTGACAAGGGATAGGGAGATACATTTTCGGTGCTTGAAAGATGATGAATTGTTTTCATGGATTTGCTGTTGGATTCTAATCGCTCGAGAACCAAACGCGAATTAGACTTGAGTTTTTAACAATCCAACGCAACACCGCCCAGTTTTAATTTGATCATTATCATTCCACTACAATTTAGCAATCCCAAAGTCTCCAGATTATCGTTGCAGAGGATGCGTTCCAAGCAATCGAACTGGAGCCAAATGCATAAACCCAAGAAAAAATTGCTGAAACAATATTCTAAAGCTAATTCCGTTCGCAAACCTGAGCCGGAGTGGCAGCGTTATAAAAAAGCATGGAAATTTCATTAAGTTCTCTTAAATCCATTTCTAACAGGATCGAAGCGCATTAATCTTAGACCTAGACGACACACTCATTAAAACTTTCTCGCTGACACCTTCAGAGCCACTTGCACCTGGAAAAATTATCAATGTTTACGATCAAATCAACAGCATGTCTTAAATTTTTGCCGTCTAGATCGTTGGATTTGAAGTAACTCCTTTCTTTTACGTGATTCCTCGACCTGGACTTTACAGATTCTTAGAAGAGATGTCAAAACTCTACAACTTATATATTTACACTACAAGCTCGAGATCAGTATCCCACAGAGCACGATTACCAATTTGCTAATCTATTTTTCTTTTCAATTTTAGTATTGCCACTCAATTTGTGAATCCTTGGGACTGCAAAGATATCTTATTGACATTTATCATCGGGTACATTGCCGGGTAATCAAGGAAAACCTTTATGTCAAAGATATTTTTAAGCTTGGCTTCTCTCCGCATTCCTCGATACTGATAGACGTATTCGGTTCTTGGTAAACTATCATATAATATATGATGTCTTTCAGGACTTAGCCATCCAACTCAAATTCCAAGCATCTAATGGAATCCTAATCCAAGGATATAAAGGACACCCAAATGACACTGAGCTTCTCAAATTGATACCGTTTTTAGAGTTTTGCTCGAGGGTAAGTTTCATGTTCTTTTTTCATTAATGATCGTTTCAAATGAATAGCTTGCTGACGTCCGACCGGTTTCAAAAACACTTGAAATATATTTTTCCAAAGATCCACTAAACAACATTCGTATTCAATTCTCAGATGAAGAAACTAAAAAAGGAGAGTATGATAAGAAAGATGAAACAGATGAAGGAGATTCAGTTAGCGAGATGTTAAGCAGGACTATCACAAATCCTTTACAAACTCTTGCGAAGAAAAATTCATTTCTGTCTGAAAAAAGTTTTTCAGACCTGAGTGTCTCTTCACGGCCAGAATTCACAACCAAAATAGCAGAGCCCACATTCATTCCATTGTCTTATTTTTCAACTCCCGCTGTCACTCTCAAAAAATGATTGAAGTGAGCAGCTACACTGCGCCTCCCCCAGCAATTGCAAAATCAACGAGACAAATTTTTTGGTTGTAGAAGACCTTCATTTGTTTCAAACAGTTACTCGAGATTTCGTATAAAAAGATATGCCTCTTGTATTAAATATCTCTTGTTTGTTTTTTTCCTTCTTTTTCTCAATAATGCAAAATTTTCACCTTCAATTTCGGAGTGCTTTTGCTGATTGGCATACAGAACACATAGTTATGCATGCAGCATTGCATTTTAAGTCAGGAAACGAGCTCTTCCCTTTCTCGCTCTTGGAGTAGCTTTTGCATTGAGAGTTTAACTTCGAATTTTTATCCCGACTGACCTCCAATCCCATCATCGATCTCTTACCTGGCTTCAAGTACTGGGAAGCTGTTAATTCTCTTTCCTAAACTTTCGGTCTCCTAGGAAAACGCCTTATAGTTCTTCTCTAAGTTTTAAGTCATTTTTTGGGTGCATAGAGCTAGTAGAGCTGCGTTGATGGTAAGGTTAATCCTTTTGTTCTTGGACCGAACTTTAACGAATTCTTTTTCTTGCAATGTGGATTACCTTTTTCTAAGAATTAAATTTTGTTGTTGTAAATGCTTGAAAATTCCAATTATTCTCAATGGACAATATCATACGGGTGGAGCAACTTTTCAAGTTTTTAGCGGCTTTAAGTTTCCTCTTTTGAGCATATCATTCCCATTTTGCTCTCAATATCAAATCCAGTTAAAGCCGCAAAATAACCAAAATTACTCTAAGAATATAATTTTCGAGCAAAACTACCCCAGACATGTTAAAATCAGTCCTTTCACAGTTGGTTTCTAAGCGCGTTCCTGTCACTCTTAGTAAAGTCAGTAGCATGATTGATTTGCTTTCAGATCAGCAGGTCAAGTCGAATCGGAGAAATATGCTTTACAATTATTGCTTCCAGGAAAATAAATCACATTTATACCAGAGTGTGGGCTTCTACTTTACAACTCAACAAAAGCTCACTATCGATGATGTGATTGCTTTGGAACAAGAAGCTAAAAAAGCCTACCAAGCTCAAAATTTTGATGAATGTATCGATAAATTTGAGAGATCGTTGAAAGCAAGGAAGGAGATCATGGGAACAGAAAATTTTCCAGAAGTGTTTGCGATCTATTCAAATCTCGGCTACCTGTTCCAAATTAAAAATCGCTTTGAAGATGCTTTTGAGCACTATAAAAAGGCTCTCGAAATTTCTTATCATGTTTATGAAGATAAACCTCGTCAAATCATTGATTGTCTGTCTCTTCTTGGAAATTTATGCAGCAAAATAGGCAAGGCGAAAGAGGCATTGGACTATCACCATAAAGCTTTGGATCTCTGCCTTAAGAATTCCACTGAAAAACAAAGAGAGGCCATTTGCAGAAATAACCTTATGGCAGCTTATCTTGATAATAGCAAAGCCGATGATGCCTTGAGAGAAGGGCTGCTGGCTAAAACGATTTTTGAACAATTAATTCAAACAAATCCTAAATTGCTTCCGTTATTGAGAGGAACCGTACTCTTTATCGCACGTGCATACTTAAAAACTAACCAGCCCGACAGCGCAGAAAAAGCATACCTTGAAGCTTTAAATTACATGGATCCCGAAAAAAGTGAAAGCAATGACAAGGCAGTGCCAAATGATCTGCCGTTAATTCTGAATGAAATCTCTTCGTTCTATTTCATGAGAGATAAATTTGAGAAATCTATTGAATACAGGCATAAAGCATTAGATGCTATGAAAAAGATGCTCGGGGAGGAACATTCCGCAATTGGAGAGGTTTACAACAATCTGGCAGTCACATATTACAAGAAAAATGACCTTGACAAAGCCATCGAATATGCTGAAAAAGCGCTTTCTATCAGCAGAAAGACTCTCGGCTCAAATCACAAACACACCTCCAATATTATTGAAAATCTAAAGCGTCTATATCTCCAGAAGAATTCCATGGATAAAGCATTAAAACTTACCCAAGAACAATATGATGCTCTTCCTGAGAAAGATCATCAAGACCCCAAGAAAGAGACAGAACTGTTAAATGAGATCGGTTGCATGTTGGTACGATTGAATGATAATGGATTCGAAGAACCTTTGAAGAAAGCCGTCAGATTAGCAGAATCTACTTCAAATTATCCTCTTCAAACCCTTTTCCTGTTGAGAGAAAACCTTGCTAAAGGATACGAGATGCAAAATAATTGGCAGAAAGCATTGGATATTCACAACGAATCAGCTGAACGCATATTGACGACATTTGGAAAAGATTCCAATGACTACAAGATTGTCCAAGAACTCATTCGAAACTGCAAGCATCAGATGGGTGATCACTCGGCTTGTGGAGAGAATCATGAACATCTTCATCATCATGATCATGATCACTCAGAATGCGACCATGATCATTCAAAATGCAACCATGACCATGGGGATCATCACCACCACCATCATAATCACCATCACCATCACCATAAACATCCACAAGAGCATTTCCATCAGACAATTACTCAAGACAAAACAAAGCCAAATAAATAATTTTTGAAGTCACAAATTTAGACAAATTACATCGTCTCTGTTGTCTTTTTTCATGAGATGTAAGCTAACATATAGCAACAATCAGCCGTTCAATCCATTCCAGGGGCAGTTGATGATTCTCAGTTTATGTAAATATTCAGCTTAACTTCATTTGTTATTCTCTGACAGATCTATTTGGAAAATGAGTTCTTAACCAAATAAAGCAAAACATCTCATTAGAGTTAAGCAACTTATTTTTGGAAATTAAAGAGTAATTAATTACACATACTTTCAAGGAGAGAGAGAAAAAAAAAATATCTCATCCAAAAAATCGCGCCCCCTCCAACAAATTTTTGAATGAAATTCGGAAAAAATGCAACCAAACCACAAGTGGATAAAGACTAAACTACTGAGAAAGGGAGTCGTTCTCTTTTATGAGAATGAATTCAAACACCAATTCGAATTTGAATTTGTAAAGGCCACTGCTTTTCACTACATAGTTTTTTGATTTTCCTAAAGAAATATACTTCCGAATACTGAAGCGCCTTGGGTATTGGTAAATCTGTAATCAGTGGTGATGTATTAGTCTATTTTTATAACTTCCGACGACCTTCAGCATTACTCTCTGAGTGAAAAAGAAACTAAAAATTCTTCATATTGCTGCTCAAGTAAGTGCTTTTATTTTATTCTTTTTGTTCGCTCTCATTTAGTTCACAGGAGGAAATAAGAAATAGTTGTGTCCTAAGCTCCAGATGGCATCACATTTTGTTTCATTTAGCTACGTTTCTTCCTATCCTACAGAAATTAGGTATCAACAATAAATCACCATGAGTTTTTTGTCTTATTGATTTTTAATTTTGTCTTTTACTTAACTGTTGAATGATGACATCAAATCTGATTTTCCTTATGACATATTATTTGGAATTATGGGCTTGAATATATAAAGTTACGCATAATAATAGATTGTAGGAACTTGACCAGAGGATGTTGAGGTACCATTTGCAGATCCTATTGCGTCAGTGAATGTGAATATCACGTCTTTTTCTCCAGTTACAGTTGTTTGGCCGTCGCTTCCATACCAACTGTTGCCATTTCTCATCATTACCACGCAGGTATATTTCTGACCTGCTTTGCATCTAATCGGTTTAGGGAGTTTATACTTCCAAATTTTGGTATCTGGTTCTTCTTCCATATCCTTCGTTAGAGACACCTCGCCACTATGGAGTTCTCCTGACGTACAATCTTCCCCCTCATTGAATTTGACAGTACCAGGAAGCGTGTCGTTTTCGTTCACATATAATCCAAAGCCAGCTACACGGATGTCTTTGTTTACCGTAAAAGTTATTCCATCGGTGGAATTGCTACCATAGTACCAGCCACTATATTTTGTGTTGAATCTGCTCACGCTGTAGAATTTTCCCATTGAAGTGGTAATCAAGAGCTTGCATAGAGGAGTAAACCCAAGTTTTTCAAGATTTTCATTAGTTTTGGGAAGCTCCTTACCTTTCCAGAAAATTTGGCAAGAAGCATTAGTTCCGTCTCGACCCTCACCTTCTTCTATCTTTTCCAGAATTTCCTTGGCTGTTGAATGGATAGAAAAAATTGCGGTTTCGTCCCGTCGAGTGCCTTTAGTGTAATATGATAAAGACACCGGAATTTCACTGGAGACGTCATCTCGATGGAAATCTTCTGTGACACCTCCAACTCGTACTGAGATAGTATTAGTTTCTGGCTTGATATTCTGAATGATTCCGTAACCTTTGACAGTGTAGATCAAAGAGCCTTTTGTTTCTTTTTTTTCTTTTAGAGTATAAAAGGGATTAGCTGCTTCCTTCTCTTTCTTTTTTTCAACGAGCTTGTGGATCTCCTCCTCACTCAAGCGAGGAGCCAGATCTTTTCCAGTATTTGTGAAAAGGCGCCAATTGTTATTCTCGTCTGGACGCCATATAAGTTCTTGGCTTCGGTTATTCTCGATTGTGTCAACCATGAACTGAGGATATGTGTTATCTAAAATAACTAACCAATTATATTAAAAAAGAATCAGAATTCTAATAAATCATCTGTTAATAATCCAAGTATTGTTCATGACTTCAAAAAGACCCAAAAGAGCAAAAGAGGAAAAACTATCGTTATTGCCATCGCTGCAAGGGTTTAAAGGAATGGACATGGAGATTCAAGTCAGAGATTGATTAAATTGTGTAACAAAAATATTGAAAACATACATCAATCATGAAATTTCTGAAGCGAACTTAATAATAAGTCTAGAGAGAGAGTTAATAACTTCGAATAAATATTTCGACTGTTATTGCTTAAATTTTTTCAAGCACTAGCCCATTATTTTCTCCTTTTCGCTGAGACTTAATGCTGTGGAAAGATCCTTTAAAAATATATATAATAATTGCTATACGTCAGCTACTGCAACTTTTAGAAGTTTAGAGGTAATCGATTACTTCTTCGTTGATTCTCATTGTATAGCACTTTCTTCGTCTATGTTCAGTGAATATGCTCCACTTTTTAGCAAATAAAAAATATTGTTAAAATTGCGAATTAGCTTCCTCAGGTAACACTTAACAAAGGATTCTAGCTGAGATAATAGTTTGAGTATCTTAATAGTGAACATTCAACCAATTACTGCTTTATTGGACAAATTTTTTTTAACTACCTCCGACCGGTAGTTCTGAGCCCACCAAACCAGTTCGGTCCTCAGGCACTAGAAGAATCAACAAAGTAAGAAAGTTTTTGAAGGAAAATGGAACAAGTCTAATGAATCTGATGTGATTACCAGAGGAGACAGAAAAGCAAATGGAACAAAAATTAGAGAAAATTAGAATTATTCTCAATGGAATTTTTTCAGGAATCATTATCTACTACCGGATAACTATGTCAATTCGCTACTTATGTAAATTAATTCTTACATATTTCGGTGTTTAAGCCAATATTTACACATTCCAATCCTAATCTTCATCATAATAATACTATGCTTTGCTGTAATGACTTAAGTAACAACCTTTTGATTGTTTAATAGTCCTTGTTTTAATTCAAAATGTCTGACAGATAATATCAACTTTGTGATGTACGATATATTTCTAAATATTAATCATTTTTCTTGTTCTGAAAGAGCTTCTAGAGTTTCACTCTGTTTTGGAGTCACTAACTCATTGGTGCAATAAATTTACACAATCAGTTCAGGAATGCGAGTTTCAAAATTTAGTGTTGTTAATTTGATGCAGAAATTCTTCCATTTGATCATTTGAATCAAATTTAATAAAGTATTTACTCT
>ENA-UOTZ01000394-UOTZ01000394.1-compost-metagenome-genome-assembly--contig:-NODE-394-length-37157-cov-9.371386_pt1 | contig 37157 bp, 28 predicted proteins | sample MGYA00238144_ERZ746983 | MGnify/ENA primary metagenome ERZ746983 (study PRJEB28759, sample SAMN06268863) | compost metagenome | isolation source: single cell | place: USA: California, Emeryville, Joint...
TAAAAATCTGAAACTCGTTAATCATCTAACCTTCTGTTAAAGCCACCTCTTCTCCTAAAGCCGGAGCCTCCTCTCCTGCCAAAGCCTTCTCTTCGGCCGAAGCCTTCTCTTCGGTCATAGCTCTCTCTGCGGTCCGATCTCCTCGGACTTTCGGAACGCTCTCTGCGGAAGCCTCCTCTTCTGCGAATTGAGGGAACATCTTTCTGAATTTCCGCGTATTTGACTTCGAGAGTTTTTCCATCCAATACATTGCCTTTTTTTGAGAAGTAATGATGTTAATTTCTTTGTTGGTATCAACATTTCATTCACCATGATATTCCTCGATGGCTTTTCTTGCACTCTCTGGCGAGTCGTATTCTATTTTAGCAGTATGCTATAGTTGATTAATGGGTGATGAGTTTGAGCCAGTTTTGGTTGATAGGCGATCAGAATGAATAAAAGTCAGACATGAATAGATATTGGAGGATAGTATGAGAAGGAAACTATGACGAAGACGACAGAGACATCAGTCTGCAGCCATGCTCTTTCGAGCGAGAGAGGTTGATCTGATATTGTTGATCATGAGTGAATTTGCAACATACTTTGGATCTTCCGAGATTATCGTAGTCTATCTGGCATCGTTTCAGCGATCCAACAGCAGAAAATAGCTCCTAGAGATTGATAATTGACAGCAGGTCCAACGAAGGACCCAAAATAGGAGTGTCAGGAGATTTCGAGGTATGATAATGTTGAATTCTTACAAATAACTCTTGGTTAGTGATTTTGTTATCCAAGTTAGAAACTTTGAGCATTGTCCTGCTTTTGACAAACACTGGTCGTTTTGATTCTGGTTCTTCTCTTTCTCCTCTACGAATAATGGTTCTGCCGGTTCTTCGAATGAAAGTCTTTCTTGTATCTTGTCCCTTACCACTCGCTGGTTTCTCCTTTTGTTTGTTAGACAAAGAAAATTATTATTTCTCTGAAATAGCCATGGATTCAGTTTACGGATCTATTTCCTCTACGTGATTCAGCTCCCTATGAAAAGTATTAGACAAAGAGCATCTAAAGACAATTAAGAACCCTTCCGCTCACAGGTCTAACAGGGCGAGAGAACTTTCTTCCACCACCACGTTCACCACGCTTTCTGGAAAAACCTCTTTGTTTACTTCCGGAGCGTTCACCTCTCTTTCCTTTCTGTTTTTCCTGCTTGATCACATCGTCAAGAGACATATTTAAAAGGTTTGACATTTCTTTTCGGGAAAACTTAAAAAGATAGATTTAGTTTAAACCAAATTTTTTTTATAAATCAAAAGAGCGCTTCGAAATTTAGAAACTATACACGTTCCTATGCTGCAAAAAGATATTTTAAATAAATCTCTTTGAATCTGATAAATGCAGAAAACATAAAATAACCTTATTTTAATGAGAACGAACGACGAATAACCTGAGATGGCTGGAATAATCATTTGTTTTGGCATTCAAGATTATCAGGGCATAAGGCTCCATAACATAATGGCTAGTTAATCGGAAGAGATCAATTCTAAACTGAAATAATTTTCAATTTTGATCATTGGTTCTGAAGCTCTTATTTGAGTTAACGGTATTTTCAGAATCGAAGCTTAGTTAAGTCTACAATCACTGGCAATATGAAATTTTTCGGAAGTGAGTCTTAGAAGTAAAGATATATATAATAAATTCACTGTGAATGTTTGACGGCAAAGAAGATGATATCTTCTTTAGCTAGATCTGTGAATAAAAAGTTTTATAACTGAGAGTACACATTTTAACTAGAGCAGCAATAACATGAATGATAAATTTTTGAGTCAGACGAAATCTCCAAAATTGGGCAATTAGTGAAAATCAACACGCAGTGTAGTAAGTATTTTTATATCTGAACCAAAAATGCTTTCAAATACATGGAATTGATTATAAAAAGCTACAAGTCACTATGGAAAATTAACCTAATCTTGCGAATAGATTTATTTAAGAGGGAATATAATGACAGGAGTTGTTTTTTGCTACTTGATTTTTTGAAAGAGGTAGTTTTTAAAACGTTCCGCATAATTCTGAGGAGGAATGCAAGAAATTCCCTTTCCAAATAATGTCCCTTTGAACATGGTTTCCGCACGTTTCTTTGCACTTAAATTGGCATTAGTTTAAGACTTGACCAAACAAGAATTTTTTTACGTATATTCTGTTAGCATATCAATTATTCCAAGTATATAAATCTTCTTCTTGTCACTTGATAGCATGCCTCCATAGTACCTCTAATGAAAATTTAAGTAAAATAAATGATCCGACTCAGATTGCTACCTCATAAAACTTCACTGGTTTTGCTGTAGAATCTAGCTGAAGCTGAGGTTGACTGAATTCTTGGAGCGAGACGCCGCCGTTGAAATTGGGAGTAGGTAGTACTGTGGGATTAGTGAGACCCACACCACCATAGTTCGGTGGAGGTGTAGCAAATGGGTCATTTTCTGTTAAATAAATAACATCAGTTTCAATTATTTTTCAACAAAAGAAATTACCATCCTTGATGTAATGGATACCGAGGAGCAGGGAATAATCAATAACCTTAGCATTCGCGCAAAATTTAGCATCAAGTTCAATCTGTTTCTTCAGCATTTCTCTGTCATCAGGTGAAAGCTCTATGAATAAGTTTTGTTCGTTGAAGTCCAAATCCTTTAAGGCTATTGATTTGTTCTCTCTGAGATCCGATAGGAGTGAGGCAAAATTCAGATTAATAATTGGTTATTACGGCAACACTCCTTTTTTCTTTGATGTTCGACCATGCGTGGATCCTTTTAAATCATATCGCACATCAATTGGGAGCTCTGTATTGAAGAGATTTCCCATTACAATGAAGTAAATAGATATGTGCTTCTTCTTCGTACGATAAAATTTCATTTTATAGAGTCCAAAGATCCTTCGTTGTTAAAGCCATTAGTATATAATAATTGAAACTACTCTACCGAGCTATCAGAGTGTTATGGTTCCCCATGATATGATAGTAATAATCTTTGATAATTCTTTTGAGACTGACTGCTTCTCGCTTCGGAATGGTTTTGAGCATGTACTTGCCATCCTCAGAAAAGTAAAAGAAACTTCCACTTTTTCCAGTTGATGAAAGCTCAGTCAGCGAGGACATATTTCCAATGATAAGGTTGCCCTAGTAAAATTTATTGTTATTATTAAACTATTGTTGGAATCATTTTTACCAAAAGAGTTTCTGGGCCGCATGATTTTAGAAACTCGTTGCTATTAATTCCATACTGTTTTCGGATGTTCTCAAAAACATGCGGAAAGAAATCGTAAAATTTGCAAGCTTTTCTGATATCAAATCCAGACGTTCTCTTCTGTACCAATTCATAACGCGATTTGAGCTTAAACTCGCTCTCGTTCAGCATTTCGAACTCGCTGCGAGGTTCAATGTTTTTAATCGAAGTACGAAGACCTATCATCATGTTCAGCACTAAATTCCAGTTTTCATGACCGAAAAACACTGAAATATTCTTCCTATGCTCTTTTCCTTCCATCAATGCAACGTTGGTTGTATGTCGCTGATCACCAGCTTTGATCGCTTGGGTGTCGGTAGTAATTTGCAAATTTTTTTTACTCGAAGGCGACTTATTTTCTTCATTATTAGATTCATCCTCCCATTTCACTTCCTCTAATTTAATGAGTTGGTTGGGATCATTCGCTTGAAATAGGCTTTCAAACATTTTTTCACGAGATTCCTCATTTTCAACTACTTTTATGGGAGAGCGCACACTTGTTGTTCGAGACATTGCAAGATCTGGCTTATTCGTGAATGAACTCTTGACATCTGTGAGAAAATCTTGCAGCTTGCTCAATTTATTATTGATTTCAAGTAGTGATGTTTGAGGTTCAAACTCAGGAGAGAATCCATCATAGTAAGAATCCCCATAGTAATCAAAAGGAGCTATTCAAATTTAATGATGAAAAGGAAAAAATCAAAGTAAGTTACAATAGTAAGATGATTGTGCACGTGGCAACATCAGAGGTGAAGAGTATTTCGATGGAGAATCTAAATTTTGTTCTTCCTCTTCACTAGTAGGAGAAAAAACGATATCATCTTCATTTTCATCAGTTTCTTTTGCTTGAACAGGTCCCTCTGCCCTGAATTGAGGCCCTAGTAGTGGTAAAGAATTAATCAATAGTACGTCTGAATATTTACCTCCGAGATTGAGATTTCTTTTCTTATTAACAAGATCAGCTACGAATGGAGTTGTTAGAGTAATGAGCTTGCTTTTCACCGGAGAATAGTTTTTAAAGATTGAACTGCTCTTCAAAGGAGAAGTGTTCTTAGTGGTTACAGAAAGCGTATCAGGGCTCTGATTTGAAGAGAGTGTGCTCCCGCTGTCCTTGATTTTTGATGGACTGTCTATCTCATTTGCATCGAATTGGGTGATCCGCTTTTCAGGTGAAATTCTCAGTTTTTTCCCTGAGGATAGACCTGATCTCATGCTATCAAATTTATTGATTCGAGAGAGCTCATTTTGGTATTTTCCATGCTCGACTTGAACTAATTTTATAACATTGGAAATCTCACTCTCAAGGTATTTGAATTTGTCCTCAATAAACCCGCTGTTTTGCCTCTCAAAGTCATTATTACTTCTTCTCGGTGAGAATTCAATCTCCATAAAGGTGTTTCCGTTTCCATAGTAAGTGCTTCTTCTGAAGTCGTTTCTTATGTTTTCTTCATCCTCTGTAAAGAAAGCGGTCAACCAAAATTACTTCAGGGCATTAACGATACCTTGATTAAAAAATTCGAACCATCCAAAAATGTCGCTGCTCAGGTCATGCACTTTTTCAAAACTTGATAAATTATATTAATGAGGTTTTCTCTTTTGTTGGAAGCAAATTACTCTTGAAAGCTAACGATCCCATCTCCATCAACGTCAAAAGTGTTAAATATCCTCTGGGCATATTCTTCAGTTGGTTTAACTAATGAAGATACAAGAAAATGAGAAGTTAAGGAAGCAATAAATTATGTTATTCTTACCCTTTGAGTTGGTAAGAGAGTTCCAGAGCTGTGAGACTCCACGAATCATTGCTTCAATATCTTTCTTCAGGATCATTCCCTTTTTTTCAACATCTAACATTTTGAATGATTGGATAGCTTTTTCTCTCGGACTCCCATAGATCAGGGTGTTCATGTAGACCAGAAATTCATCAAAGTTGCAAGAATTGCTTCCATCTTCATCAATTACCTCGAAAATCCGTTGACATAGAAAATCTGCGGTTTCTAAACCAAGCAGCCCCAAAGAATCCATAAAACTTTTCCTATCAAGTATACCATTCCTGGACATTTTCATATATCTAGTTATGATGCATCAGGGATCGTGAGGTTGTTAGCGCTTTTACCTTTTTTTGAGCATCATCAATTCTTTCATATTAAACTTGTATTTTTGCAAGTAAGGTTTCAGGTATTTGACGTCCGCAGCTTCTTTTTGCTGTTTCTGGCTGCTCTTCTGAGCTGATTGAGACCGTTGAGGCTGTTGAGTGGTAGCCATCTTACTCTTAGGTGGTTGCTAATTACTCCTGAATAATTGTTTTTTATTTTCACAAGACCTATTAAATGAGTCAAAACTAAGACGGTATTTGGCTATCCATAGCATTTCCATTGATTAGTTATTAAGTGGCTTTTTTTTTTGTTGAAATGAGCAAGAAGGCTCATTCCAAAAAAAAAAAAACAAGTGCACATTGTTACCGATTAGCTTCGCTATGTATGCAAATTGCTGTAATTAAGCTTGAAATCGTTGGGTTAAATGTATCCGCTCTCGGTTGAGGTTAACTGGTGTAAAAGAATTGATGAAACTAAGCTAATTGCTAATTGAGAGCATGGTTCTTAATCTATATCAATAATTTGCGTTTGTTTCTCTATCTCTTGGGATATGGTGTTGTAGCTATCTACATTTTTGTCTTCTCCTTGCGGTTATTGCTTGATAGAACCTGCACCAAGTCGACTAAATTTGAAACTACGCCTCGCAGTGAAAACACAGACTAGCCAATCAAGTCTTCCGTCTAAACGGAATAACTTCTGCTTCTTGGGAAAAGCTTTTTAAACTTTCGGTTTGCTTCGATTAGGATATCAAGCACTCAGAATTAATTTCCAGCACTGGAAACCTTGAAATATCATTGTGTTTAATGTGCGCAACCAGTTGTCCCCTCTCAACTCTTCGTCATACCGTTTGAAAGTCGAATATTCTGGGTTTAATTTGAGCTTAACTTCTCATTAGTCGTGTCAACTACACTCTACTCAAATTAATTAATTTGTGGAACAAGCTCTCAAAAAGCAGTTAACGTCAACAGCTTTGTTGATTGATTGAACCTTGAGACAACATCAACTAAAGCTTCGCATGGATTTTCTCGAAGATAAGGCTTGTTTTTTGTTGACTGGGATTGATATCTGATACATGACAGCACAATCAACCAATGTCTAAGAGCTATATTTGATTGTCTTCCTTCTCGTGGTGCTCTTATTATTTCGTTTGTTACTCTCAGTGTTTTCACATTTGAATAAATTATGAACTTGTCCTCTTATTTCTAAAGTTTACTGTTAGAGAAGCGGTTTTATTTCCGATTGCGTTTTAAAGCTCTCTATTCTCAGCAATATTGAGCGTATCAAACCAGCGTCAAGACCAACATTAACACAAGATATTAAGCTGGTGTCAAGTATTTTTCTAGGTAGATTTGTCCTGTGGCAACCAACAATTCTATTAACATTGGTTTCTCAATGAGGTTTTCAGTGGTCATATTGGGAGCGCTTGGATATCTCCTTTTTACTTGATAATTGCCTGATTCACTTAAATTGGGAAAAACGCCTCTTCTAGAAAACATTGAGTCACTAGCCAAATCAATGAGAGTAGAGAAAATTCTATTAATGCCTCTCAATAAATACTGTTTGATTTCAATTCATTTCACCTTTTAAGAGCTTTAAGTTTGCATTTAGGATTAAACCTATCCTGAAAATAAGTTATTCGAATAAAGTTATTTTCGAACTTAGTTTTCAGGCGCTAAAGTGCTAATACAGTAACTGGGTGTGACCCTAATAATCGAAGCGAAGTTTTCCAATTTCTGTAGGTTTTTGATATTGTTTAATTACTGATTAAGTAAGTTAATTTTTCGAATAGAATTTTCCTCTACTTTAAATTCAGAGTTATAAATTATCGCTGATAATCTGCAAAATACACATTGATAAATTCTCCTTTTAGCCTAGCAAGCTTCTAACAATATGGGTAATAATCATAGTCCTATGGTTTATTCAACACCGCTGACAAACTACGACCCAGAAAAACACGAGACCCCAATTTACCGTCGCGCAGGTCACGAGCATCATTTAATTGATCGCATTCCTGATACTCCTGGAGTCAGTACACTACAGTCGTTATATCAGAGGACATTCAAAGAATATGCAAAGAGAAATGCTGTAGGAACACGACCAAAAGATAAAGATGGAAAATTAGGGGAGTACCAGTTCAAAACCTATGAAGAGGTTGAAGGGTTAGCTATGAAACTGGGCAAAGGTATCGAAAAGCTGGAGTTGGCTCCTAAGATCAACGAATACAATGATTATACTGTACGTTTCATTGGTATTTGTTCAAAAAATAGGGAGGAGTATGTGATCACGGATTTCGCTGCTTCACTCTTCGGGTTTACTTGCGTTCCAATCTACGATACTCTTGGAGAAGAAGCGGTTCAGTATATATTTGATCAAACCAATCTCACCACCTTATTCTGCTCAAATGACAATTTGGAGATGCTGCTTCATCCAGCAAAGGGGTTCAAGCTTGGAAAGGTGAAACAAATCGTTGTTTGGGAACCTTACACCAATACTGAGAAACAAAATTTTGCCAACACAGGAATTAAGCTATACACTTTCGCAGACGTGGTGAAAGCTGGTGAAGGAGTGGAGATCGAGCTTCCAAAAATTAGTTCAGAAGATATAGCTTGGCTTTCATATACATCTGGAACCACTGGGAAACCGAAAGCTGTCATGCTTACCCATGGAAATTTTATCGCGGCCTTAGGTGGAAAGGTTGCTTGCAATGACCCTATCACCACAATCCGAGAAACCGATGTTTATCTCTCATACCTGCCTATGGCTCATAGTTTCGAGAAATTTGCTCTCCTTAATTGTTTTCACGCAGGAGCTTGTGTCGGCTTCTTTAATGGAGACCAGAAAAAAATAAAAGATGATATCACTGCTCTTAAACCTACATTCTTCACAGCCGTGCCTAAGGTGTACGACAGACTTTATGATGCAATGATGAATGAAATCGAAAAACAGACTGGCATCAAGAAAATTCTAATCGATGCAGCCATATCGGCTAAAACAAAGAACTTGGAGAATAAAGGCGAGCTGACACATACAGTTTATGACACCTTGGTGTTCAGCAAAATGAAAGAAGCCTTTGGCGGTCGAATAAGGTTTTTGGTAACCGGTGCCGCTGCAATGGCTCCCGAGAAAGCCAACTTCTTCAAAGTTGCCTTGAGTTGTCCAATGGTTGAAGGGTATGGCCAAACTGAAACGTGTGCAGGATGCTTTGCTACTCATAGTTCCGATCAGACTTCAGGCCATGTCGGAGGACCATTTGCTTGTGCAGAATTCAAATTGATCGACGTGCCCGATATGAAGTATACAGCGATGGATAAGAATGAGAACGGCGAACATATGCCTCGAGGTGAAATATGTGTAAGAGGGTACAATATCTTCAAAGGATACTACAAAGAAGACAAAAAAACAAAAGAAACCTTTGACGAGGATGGATGGCTCCTTAGCGGTGATATCGGAACAATTGATAAATATGGAAGATTGACGCTTATTGACCGAAAGAAAAATATCTTCAAACTCTCTCAGGGAGAATACATCGCACCTGAGAAAGTTGAAAGCGTGCTGCTGAAAGATCCGCTTTTTGCCGAGTTGTGTATTTATGGAGATTCAAAGGAATCCTACTGTATTTTGATTGCAGCGCCTGAACATTCAGAATTCAAATCTTTTTGCAGTAGCAAAGGACTTGGTAGTGATGATCTGGAGAAACTGTGTGAAGACGAAGCAGTCTTGAAAAAAGTCCAAGAAAAAGTTGAGGAAGTGGGAAAAGCCGGAGGATTAAAGGGATTTGAGATCCCAAAAAAAGTAATTCTCAGGCCAGAATCATTTGCTAAGGATGATATGCTGACTGCGACAACTAAAGTTAAGAGAAACGCTGTTAAAGATTTTTATAAAGATAAGATAGAAGAGCTATACAAAGAAAAAAAGGAAAAATAAATTTATCGCATTCTGAGGGTCCTTGATGTAAATAAAAATAATTTATCTATCTCTCTCTTCGTTAAAATTCGTTTAATCTGATAATTTATCGTTGATATGTATACCATAAAATTGCTCATCTTTGACAGGTTGATAATTTCATAGTTGCTAAAAACTGATATAGCTTAGAAAAAGTAACATAGCCAAATTCCAGAAGTTTAGAGATAGCTTCAAAGAATTGGAGGTCTCAAAAACTGATCATAAAATGTCCGATAAATACTAACGATATTGAGAGAAATACCTTTATTATTTTTTTGAGGATAAGAGAGAACTCTGGAAATAAACTGACTTCAACAGTAGATTGAGAACCTCAATGCTTTTGCGAGAATTTGATAGTTTCAAAGTTTGGATAGAGAATTTGCAGTATATCGTAATTTTAAGCTTAATTTCAAGGCAAAAGTTGTTATTTGAACAGAGAAGCCACAGAGCCTACCCTTTACACATATAATGAGATAAACTTTGCTACCCAAATGAAATATAAACAGCTGGAGAAGTGTGAGGTTTAGGAGGTGTGTCCTTAATATCATGACAATATTTAGAGTTTGTTTTCGTAAACAAAACTCTTTTCAGTGAAGGTCATGACTTGTTCAGATCGTACTAATGAAGAGAAGCTTGGAGAGAATAAAGCAAAACTATGTCGATTCAGAATCCAGTCAATTTTTTAAATCCGATTCCGATGCAACATTTTGTAAAATTATAGCTCATTAATGAGCATATATAGCACTAATATAATTTTAATTGGTTAATTCCGCACTGCTCCAAATTATTCTAACATGAATTGGAATTATAAAATTTCGGGAAGAGCTTGAAAACTTAGTTTGGAAATTATAGTGAAGTGCGAATTCTTGTAAATCAGAGTTTTAACTCATTTCCTCATTTCTTCTCATTGGGAGGTTCCAATTATTTGATTTTTGATGAACCTTAAACTTCATTACCTATATATGGATTCACAATTGAACTAGCAGGGCTTTCTAAAATCACTTCCAGAAGGAAGCTTCGCTGAGAGGATTTACTATTTCAACGTTTGATGAGGAATAGAGCTCTCCATTTTCGAGAATTTTACATTAACTTTATTCATTATTTTAGTCAGATTTTGGTAGACTGCCCAGATACTGCAAGATTCTCAGCTGAGGAGTCCTTAGTCGCCGTTGTATCATATCCTTGACCGAAAGTTTAAATTTTTTAACAGAGCTATATTGTTCTTTAATTGTGCTCGCATGAGAATTTTTATCAAAAAACAAAACGCTTTAAATTCAGCTTTAGTCTGATATAGTTATAATTCTATTAATAATCTTGGTTTTACCTTCCCAATACATAATGGACGTGTTCTTGAGATTTCACAGTAAAGATCTTCAAAAAAGCTATCAAAGAGAGGTCGATACTCAGAACGCTGCGACCTTCCGCTTGATAAAGTGGTTTGTGGTATTTGTCGTGGTCGTTGAGTATGCGTTTAAAATATACCAAAGAATCAGAGATGGTGGTCCCGGGTACATCGCACTTGACTTCGTGCTGGTGGTCGCCGTTCTCGGAGGATACGCTGTTGCTTACATCATAAAGAAAAAGTCCAAGAAATTCGACATGTTCATCGATTTTATCTACTTTTCACTTTATTGCTACGGATCTTTTTATATTACTTACGATCTCTTCGACGAAAATAGCAAGACCAGGACTGGCTACGAGTTTGTCATAATGGGAATACAGAGCGTCTGGATCCAGTTCTTCTTTTTCATTGTAATGAAAAACTGGATCTATAAATGTCTCCTCGTGGCCGCAAATATTCTCATCATTTCTCTGAGAATTCTCAGCTTAGATAACTACGAGGTCAGTGGCGCTGTGTACCTCAGAGCGGCTGTTTCAGCGATTTATACGATTTTCCTCCTATATATTTACGAGAAGATGAAAAAAGTCGTGTTTTTGCAGATACACTCTACCAGAAACCGAAATCAGACATTTACGAGTATTGTCAAGAACATCCCTGAGATGATCTTGATGCTCAACTCGGAACTTATTGTCGTTGAAAAGAACAACCTGATAGACAAATTCTTCACATCGCAGCCATCAACCATGGGCAGTATCAAAATGACCCAATCTACGAAGCTCAGAGAGACCTTAGATATAGGGTATTCCAGGCAGAACACTGAGGTTAAACTTATGGAAGAAGAAGTTGAAGAAGAAAGTCCAGCCCGCAAGAGCAAGCTTCTCGTGATGAGATTCTCTGCGATTCACAAACCCAAGCTCAGAGACCAGGACCTCGAGAAAAAGTTCTTTAATGCGCTTTTTTCAGAGAAAATGCAACCAACTCTAAATATTCAAAGCATCGAAGATATTGCCAAGATGGAAACGGTGGTCAAGGATCATGACTACAATCTTTATGACATTCTGACCGCCATAGCGCGTGACCCTGCACGCTTCAGACGCTTCCTTGATGAAGATGCTGGCGGCGAGTTCATCGTGTTAGATATGAAATATGTGCCTGATCCTGACTCCAATGTCGAAAAAGGTGTAGAAGTGAAAATCTCGATCGCAAGTTTCTCAAGTAATGCGAGCGATTCAGAAAGAATTATCTTGATTCTGCGAGACACCACTCAACGTGACCTTATTGCCAGGCTTGAAGACAATAACAGCTACAAAGATGCGCTACTAGCGTCAGTCTCTCATGAACTCAGAACCCCTCTCAATACCAACATTAATAGTCTGGAATCGATGCTCTCTGAAAGTCTGGTCCCAACAGAAGTCAAGGAGCAATACGTCACTCCAGCCCTGATCAATGCTAAACTCCTTCTCAATATCATCAACGACATCCTTGATCTGAGCCAAATTAGCTCGAATAGGATCAAATTGTATTTTGAACCAAAAAACATCAAAGAGACTCTTGATAGGTGCCTTACACTTGTCCAATACCAAGCAAGAATGAAAGGGTTAAAGCTAGACATTAAAATTGGCAAGGAAGTGCCATTGAACATCTGTACAGATCACGCTCGACTGTCTCAAGTGATATTGAACCTCCTAAATAATGCGATAAAGTTCACTTATCAAGGAACCATCACTGTTACCATAGGAGTCGAAGATGGTAATGTGGTATTCAGCTTCCAAGACACAGGAATTGGACTTACTGATGACCAGATAATCAAGCTTCGTAAGATGCTTCTCAAAATGGACGCCAATGAGAAACTTGCTATGAGATCAACAGGTGCAGGACTAGGATTGAATATATCTAATCTCTTAGCGAAGATGCTTGGACCTTCTGGTATGTCTGGAATATACTTTGAGTCTGAAATAGATAAAGGCTCAACTTTCAGTTTCAGGATCGAAGAGAAGCCAAATGCCATGGTAACACTCCTCAGTTATCATGGAGGCTCAAAGCTGAGGATAAAAATCGGAGAAGAAATCATCCCGTATAGAACAAAGCAGCCATATGAAGTGCCAAACGCTCAGCAAATAAAGCTCCGGATGACCCAAATTCATGCTCTTACAAGCAATCTCAGGACCCAAGGAGGAGGAGAGGAGTCTATAGACAACTTAAGCTTGGCTGCTGAGAACAACGAACTCATAAGCAAGCCAATTAAGACTCAGGATGTAAAAATAAATATGACCCTCCTTGAAAGTCAGAAGAAATTAACTTCTACGATCCAACAATCCTTACATAACGAAGAGCCCAAAAAGAGTGCTAGGAAACAGCAGCTACAAGAACAAAAGACCGTAGATACAACCCCTCTGATAGACAACAAGGAAAAGGAATGCACCTGTCCACAGGTCATGGTCGTAGATGACGAACCATTCAACGTGATGACTTTAGAGCAGCTGGTGAGCAAATGGAAGAAAAAATGTGTTACTGCCTTTAATGGCAAGGACGCATTAAAAAAAATCCAGCAAAGAGAAGGAATGAAATGTCTTCCAGGCTCCCCGAACTGTCGCTGGACACAGCTGATTCTGATGGACAAAAATATGCCAATGATGGACGGTATTGAGACAACTACTGAGATTAGAAAAATGATTAGCAATGGAGAACTTGAAAATAAGTTCGTGGTAGGAAATACTGCTTATGTTGGACAAAAAGAGATTGATGCATTCCTTGAAGCTGGAGTACAGGAGATACTCTTTAAACCTCTTGATAAGTCGAAACTTGAGAAAGTGATAACGAAATATCTTGAAAATAATGGATGTTAAATTTGGGAAGATAAATATATGTCCTAGGTTTCAGTTATAAACATCATAATATTACACTCAAGCCAAATAAGAAATATTGATTCCCGTCAATTTTATGAGTCTATTTGCTTGTTGAAATTACTATTAATTTCATGCAAAGTGTTGGAATTATACCTCAATATGATCTTATCCAAGAAAACGCTCTTCTCTTAGCCAAGCAAGGTGAATTTCACAAGAAACCTTCAATAGACTGGAATAGTTCCAAGTTTATTGTTGAATTCGTAAATATAAAGTCGTAGAAAAACGATAGACATCATTTATTGTTGGTAGCTATTACAATGAAAAGCAGATGAACATTATTTTGATATTTAATGAGCAAAAGAAGAATTAATAAAATTTGAAATGATCACTCAATAGTGACCTAAACCTATATCAAACTCAACCCTCATGAATCTTCCATTTTGTAAATATGATCTATATTCAAAATACTTTGGCCCCTCAAACAGCGAAACTCACATCTCATCAAGTTCCAATGAATTACTGAATTCGAAAGTATATTTTTTAGCTACTTCTTCAATTCTTGAAGATTGAGACTCGATTTGCTTCTTCAAAAAGATAGCTGCCATTTTCAAAGTGGCTATTTTATCCGAACGCGATTTCTCCAATTCTTTTTGGAAAGAATACATTATTCTTGGGGTTGAATGTTTCTTTTGGTGTTCAACTTGTTGTTCGATTTTCTTTCTCCAACGAAGTGCGGACAAAAAATCCAGATGTTTGTTGGGCTTTCGAAATGGATCTCTTTTTTTGAATTTCTCTTCAAACGTAGAATTCAAATTAGTGAGCTTGTCCTTATATTCATGCTCAACCAGTCTCTCTTCTGGTGAGAGTTCAATCTTACTTTGATGATGATGGTTGGAACTGATCTTACTGCGATTGAGATTCATTTCAGTTTGAGGCATAGGTTTCGGGGCGTTGTAAATATTATTAAGTCGGAGAATGCTCCTTCTTTTATCGCTTGTAAGATCTTTTTGATTTAAGGACTTCCTTTCTGCTATGATCGAGAGCACCTCTTCGCGTGAGTCCTTATAGTTCTTTGGACTCAGCTCTTCAGATACAATATCATGAATTCGTGTTTTGTTTAACTTATGACTGCCGTTTTGATGAATGGGATGATGTTTTACATCAGAGATGAGCATTTGTTTATCTAATTCCTTTTGACTGCAATAGTTCAGATAAGGCTGATACTGCCTCAAATTTGTTGGAAAGTTCTCGTTGAGAGTGAGCCGGAAGATATCATTTTGACTTTTCGTTTGGTTTTCTTTTGAATAGAGATTGTCACCCTGCTTATTTACAACTTCTGCAGCTTTATTTCTTTCTTTTAAGTGCCTAATGTCTCGATCCTTAAAATTGGATTGAGGTTTTTCGATAGATTTGACTTTCTCAACATTTAGCTTCTCTTGTTGTTTGCTCTCACTCATGACGATCTCATCAAGGCAATGCTTTAGGTCTAGGCTTCTCTGCTGCTTCAAAGATAACACTTTTGAGATGTCAAAATTTCTCGGGCTTCCAAAACCTTTCTCTTTTGTTGTCGATTGGTCATCGTGAACACTTGGTGAAGAGGAAAATTTTTGAGGGATGAGATCCAAAGACCGAACGTTTGATCCCAAAATATCTCTGTGGTATGATCTTCCAAAGAGTATTGATTCGTTTCCAACAGGTTCTTTGCGTTTGAGGAAGCTCGATGGACTTTTAAACTTTCTCTCTGAAAGGTTATGCATCATCGAAGGTAAGTATGGATCAATGTGCTCTCTGTCTATTTGAACCATCTTTTTCAGCACTCTTTTTGAAGAATGTTTTAAGCCTTTTTTGAGAGGGTCTTGCATGAATTTGATAGCAATAAATTTTTCAAACGAATCATTCAATTTTAAATAATTTTCGTCTTTTAGTTTCGAGTTCACACATCCAAATGGTTTTACTAAAAAGCGCTAATAATGCATGCTCCTTCTCCACACGAAAATTTGAGAATTTAATCGCAGAGCCACAAATGAGATTATTTTATGATCGTTATAAGAAATTTTGATCTTTCAGACATTATCAGGAAAACATTGCTATTATTTTGTAATTACTCAGTCTTCATTTCGCTTGTAGCCAGCACTGAGATATGAACACTTTAATTTGTGATCAATGAGACACCATTATAGTTTAGTAAATATTCTCTTATTGTATATGTATCGATAATGACAATGTATGTAGGGTTATTTTATGATTTTCTATAATAATTAATTTCTACAGATTTAATATTTAAGCTCCATGCTTCAGATGAAACAGAATGATTCTGATGCTTCAGTCAAAGCAAATTTCAACGTTGCTTACATAATATTACCACTACTCTCAATAGATTTGCCTGATTAGTTGCCCGAAAAAAGTCAATTTCGTTGGATGCAAGGCAATAAGAGAGAAGTTGGTATTGTGTATTATCACTTTTAAAGCAAGCCACTTCCGAAGGCTTTGATTCCATTTTTCTGTCTACAGCTTTTGAGTCGTATGGGTAAGTCACAATTTATTCGGGTATTATGTAGAATCTTACAGTAATGTGATTATAATGTAAAAATCGATAGTATTATAAGCCTTTAGATAATAATGCTAATCTTAATGCAGTCTAACACAAGAGAACAACCAGTTTAGAGCAAAACGCGATTTCTTCGCATTTTGTCATAAATAAAAAAGCGAGAAGAAAGAAGATGACAAGAGACCCTATCTTTAGTAGGTACTACTATAATATAAAGAGCAGGCAGATATTCTCTGCTCCAACAAATCTGTTACACAGATATATTTAGTTGTCATTTGTAATTCTATTCTCGAATTTAGAGCACATATCTACTGAATATGTATACTACGCACTACTGTATTTTCATTTATCTTGTACTCCAAGAGTGCAGTTAGTTGATACAAAGTTTTACCATGATTCGAAGTCCTCAGATTAGTAAAAAACTGCCTATACTATAGATAACTGACGACGAACTCATTATATAAGGTCGTAGGTTCGACACACCAAATAATTTGTATATTCAATCCCAATATTTTTTATGCATAGTCTGGATCTCTACCAGCGGACTTTAGTGCAACAGCTCATAATGCGAAACTTTATTTTACAATATGTCCAGGCACCCTTGCAGCGATTTAATGCAGAAAAATTGTTTCGGTTTTCTGACCTGCAATGCTGCGAGTCAGATGTTGGTCCTTCCCATAAAAAATATTATTTTTCATGAGCGTTAGTGGCCTTCACTTGCCTCCTAGGCTCAATCATAACATTCATAGGACCCACATTCACTTAGCCGCAGTTTCAGTATCAAATAATACATAAAGTAACTATTCTCGATGCAGTTTACATCCAGCTAAATTAAACTCGAGTATTAATTAAACTGTCTAAGGAAGTTTTGTTAAACATAGCCACCTAAGCCAGGATGTTTTCAGTTATTCTTGCTAGTTTCGACGAGTGGGAGAGTTCAAATTCGCTTCTAGGAGTGTACGCTGGAATTGCGATCTTGTCCATGATATTCTGTGCTCTTATTCCGGCCTCTTATTACATTTACCACAAACTGCGACATCATCCTTCACAACTTCTTGCTATTATCTCTGTCTTTGAGTTTTTCCAATCATATCATGCGTTAATTTGGCTCTGTCCCTCACAACAGTTCATCAAAAAAATGCGCATCGACAAGATCGTCTATTATCTCATGTTTCAATTGTAAGAAATCACTATTATTACAAGCCAATGTTAAATTTCATCTTACACAGTGACAAAGCGGTCAAGAAGCAAGATTTGCAAGACATACAAGACGCTCTCTGCACCCTTAACTTCTCTGTGATGTATATCTGCCTTATCATGGATCTCTGCTATAACATCGCCCTGAGCGTGGATCTGTTTATTACTCTCTATTATCCATTCATTAGCGGTAATCATCCACACTCATCAGGCCTCAAATCACTCTAGGTAAGAGGAGGATGGGCTATTACCATGCTTTTGCAATCACTTCTACAGCCATCATTGTTGGACTCTCAGAACAAACATTCTCAGGTAACGCTCTATTGCAAACATTCCAATAGATCAACAAAAAAATTTTCAGAATATTGCGCTTCAGAAGGAAGACGTGAATTCAGAATCCCGTAAAAAAAAATCAATGTTTTTTTTTTCCTAATAATGATCGGAATCAAGGACTGGAGTATTAATATTTGGGGCAATATTTTTGTGCGTTAGTTTGTTCGTGCTCTTGTTTGCGGCGTATCAAATTTCAAGAGGTAAAGTTGGGCTTTAACCCTCATATTTTAATATCACACTTATAGAGAGAGGATCTAGTTTCACGCTCAAACGGCAATATGTGACACGTCATATCTTCTATGTGATTTGCATTATCTTGCTATGGTCCGGAAGCGGTTTCAAACAAGTGGCTCTGACATTGCAAAAAAACAAAGAATACTCGATCTATGACTTTTACTACAGGAACAAGATACTTTTTGATCTCTTGGCTAATACGGCAAACTTGAGTGGAGGATTCTTTTTGGCTCTGATACGATTAGCGGAACCTTATTACCTCGGGAACGTAATCTTGATGGTCAGAGCAATCTATAGCAAGGAGGCAAAAGAGAAGTTGCTTGTTGCAAGAGAATTTGATGAAAATGAAAAATCGTACAACGATGATCAAGATCAATGGAATAACTCTCTTCTGAATCTAATCAATTCGAAAAGAAATACCCGTGTCGTCAAGCATATCTTGATTGCGGTGTCTGCGAACCTCTCTGAAGAAATAGCACCAAATCAATTGAATGAGATTCCTCCTGAGGCGATTACCAAAGAACTCTTGCAGTCGATGCTTTCTGACCAAAGAGTCTATGAGAGAGATGATGTTGTTGATGTGGGTGACGAGAGAGAATCGGTCATCCAGAGCCCACCTCATACTTCTGTGCCCAGAGACCTCGAAGAAAAGAAATTTGTCAGCAGCTTTAGACTATCCGAGGAAGATGATGACAAGAGCGTCAATACTTCTAGAGTGATAAGTCCAAAAACGCTTTTAAATGAGCAACTTATCACTTCTCGAATCAAATATTCCTGGGAAAAAGACAAGAAAGCCACAACGAAATCAAAGAATTTGTTCAAAGTCATTGAATTTGCTCCTAAAATATTTGAATATCTTCGAAAAATGGACGGGATTGGTCCTACTGAGATACAAACGTAAACCTACAAAACCAATATTTTGCGATAAAATATAACTTAATTTTTTTACAAATACAGCTCATTGAATATTTACCTCAATGATAAAGCGATCCAGAAAACACGAGAGTCCACAGGAAACAGTGGCAGTTTTTTCTTTTTCAGTCATGATGGGCGGTTTATTCTCAAAACCTTGACGAGCCAAGAAATGAAAACTCTGATTTCGCATCTGCTCCCAAGCTATTGCTTATATATCATCAATGAGAACAGGAATGCCTTGATTTCACGACTATATGCCGTCTTCAGAGTTGAGATCACGTAAAATAGATTCAACATATGATTCTCAATGACTTATTCTTTAGTGGTACCTCTCCTATAAACCTGGTCCTCATGGAGAACACACTTGGAGACATAGCCCCTGTAATAATTTGATTGATAGAGGGACTTATTTATTTTTTTTTTAAACGTGTTATTAGAATTTGGTCAGATATTATGACTTGAAAGGGTCACTCATTGGAAGAAGAGCTCAGAAAAAGAAGAAAACTGTAACAGAAGCAAATGTTAAAAGAGACAGAAGTCAGAATATTTCTCTGTTGGAGAACGAGAGCATCATCCTCAACAAGAGTGATATACATCATTCGTTAAAAGATTCGATTGTACTTGGAAAAGATCAAGATTTCCTCCAAAGCGAAGATGTCAATATCGTGTTGGGAGAGAGGGAGCAAGAAAAGCTCAATAAACTCCTTCAAAAGGACGTAGCATTCTTAACGAAGCTGAAATTGATGGATTACTCGCTGCTTCTGGGCATCGCCGAAGGGAAAAAGCTTCCCAACCAAAATTCCATAGAAGGAGAGCCAAGATTCAAGAAATGGCGAAAAGTCTATTCTGAAGCTCAAGGCCAATATTTCAGCTTTGGAATAATTGATTACCTGCAGATCTTTAATTATGCGAAGTATGTCGAGTCTACCTTAAAGTCTATGCGGTATAAAGAGAAGCAATACTCTTGTGTCGAGCCTTCAGTCTATGCATCGAGATTCTTGAATTTCATCGGTGGGATCTTTTATTCGAATCAGAACACCGACTGATTTATTTATAATTTAGTTGATTATATAAGTATGCATATGTTGTTCGAAGTATTCTACATGTAGAAGAGGTCAGCATACTCCATCTTGAAATAAATTTTTCATGCCAATCTAAGTAATTTGAAATGTCTTCTCACAATGAATTATTGATGATGAGAAAATTCAAGGTAATAGTGTAGAATTTCTGAAACAAAAGTCTTTTGAGTAAAATCTTTAGTAGTCAGCCTATATTACTAAAGAGCCTCAGGAATGGTTTCAAGGATTATGTTTTAAGAGGCTTCTGTAACGCAATTTGTCCAAGTTTAAGTTTATTTTCTTTTCGAAGTAACAGAATACAAATGCTTTCTATTGTTAAATTAGGGAAGCCGTGTGATCTAGCGTGAAGAAAGGAAATTTCAAGAGCGTTAAATCTCAGCAAATCCTAAATTATTTTCTTTACTATTCTCAAGAGAAGATTGCTGAGGTTATTAAGAAATATGGGCTACAAATATTATTTAATTTTGCTAGTTTAAAAGCTCTCAAGACTTATCAAATATACAATGAAACAAATGTTGTTTCTTGCAAATGCTACTATTGATTTTTCTTAATTTCCAGTGGTGTGGGTGTATTATCTGTAGTTTTCAAAACAAGATTAATAAAAGAAAAAAGAAAATATAAAATTACCTTCAGCTTGCTGCTGCGCTTGCATTCTACGTTCAGCTGCTTCTAAGAGAAGTTGCCTTCTTCTTAAAGCTTCTTCGATTGTATCATCAATGTGTTGTTGATCAAGATTTTTGGGGATGTGTTGAGGGACAATGCTCGACACTGACCTCAGAATTGCGGGATCAGCATGGAGTCTCACCGTTGAGGCAGATCTGTTCGTTAAACTCTGTGGAGGAAGGCTCTGGTGGCGTTCGAGTGGGTCAACATCTGGTTGCTCATTCGTGCCTTCAACAATCACCTCATTCTTATTAAGATGACGGATTAGCTCTGATTCGAATAAAAATGGATCAATTTTATTTGCAGAAGCAAGCACGCTATTCAGCAACTTCACTTTTTTCCTGATTACTTCGACCTTTTCAAAGCTAAAAACCACAAGAAAGAAGCGAAATTAGGTACCTTCTGGCTTTTATATGAGACAGCTTTTCGAGGAAGACCATACTCAAATGAGCCAACTAACATGGTTATAAGGTGATTACTATTAAGTAAAAATTTTAATTAATACGTTGGTCTAAAGGCACTTTATCTTCCTCAGAGTATTCTTTTAAAATCAAACTAAGCATACTATCGCGAGTCAAGATCGTTTGAGAACTATTTTTGATTCATTATTTGACAGTCAAATCTTTACGATAAATACCTGGCTAGTACGGCTGCGTTTTCCATTGTCAAATTCACAAGAGCGTTATCTAGGATAGCTTTTTTCATCTCAAAAGTTTCAAGCTCATCTTTTTGAGTTAATGGCTTCTCGACGTTAGCCGCAATCAAAATTGGAGCGTTATTCGCGAGCTGCTCCACGTTGTTTACATTAAGGTTATTTTGATTGTCATCTCTAGAAGGTTGACTTCCTGATTGTATTTCAATGGGCTTCTTGCATTTAGGACAAAACTGGTTCGTATTTCCTTGGATCCAGGTTCTAAGACATTGGATTAGCATTACTGACGACAAGGAGAGTCCTACTTAAGGCAGTTATAGTGGAAAATATGTCCACATGGGATTTTCTTTCCAGAGTGTATTTCGTGCAAGCAGATCAAACAAACAGAGTCTATCTCGATAATATCTCTTGGAGTAACATCTGGTAGTCTGGAATAATGATTCAAAAGAGGTAAGAGAAATGAAGATGGAATTTTTCACTTATTTATCCGGGCAATCAGAGAGATTGTGCTATAAAACTTTCGCACTGTTCTGATAAGGTTAGCGACGGTTTCTATATACTCTCCGAGCAGATGAATTGGCAGCTGGAAGTTCTTTCGAATGAAATTGATCAAAAGTAATTCGATGATAGTTTTCGCCATCGTGAAAACAAATTCAAGAACAGAGAAAATAGTCGCCTTGCTCTCGAAATGGGAGTATGTGACTAGCTCGAAGAGGTTTGTAACGTATTTTACAAATGGCAACGCACTGCTCATCGCCAAAATCAATATCTTGGAGCGATAAGTGAAATATCAGAGGAAATCATACCTCAAATCCGAATAAACTCAATAAAAGCTGCTCATGGTTCCCTTTGACGTTTCCTCTAAGGTAGACATGGTTGTAGAAATATTCAAGGAGCATATAATCGATCCAGCATAACAACACAAAGACCACAAGCAATTTTATGTATTTCGCTTTGTTCGTCAGACCCTCAACAACAAGCTGAACAGATCGGTTAGTAAGAAAATCTCCGACATAATGAAATAGGATATTACGAATTCTGATCTCTTTGTCGCGATCCAATGTAATATTGATAGTGCGAGAAGCCCGACTAAGTAAACTTTTGAAAAAACAGCGAATAAGAAATGGAAGATAGGCGCCTAGTACCCAAGAAGGTGTGATCGAGGATGTCTTCTTTGAAAATTAAGAGCATCAGTGCGAGTTCAACGATTTTTCTTTTAACTTTTTCAATTGTATCCTAGGTAATGGTTATCTGGTGTGGAAAAGAAGCAGATTTTACAATTTTCTCGATTTCTCGTATCTCTCCGAAGAAGAAGTTTACGAAACCCATGAATAGCAGTGCGAAAATAGCGAAAAATGCGTTGAGCATTATTGTCTTCTGAGTCTTTGAAGTCGTCAGGGATTCAATCATGAGGTAGAACTGTTCATAATTGGCGTAGGAATTGTATACTGCGGCTGCACTGAGAAGAATGCTGCCCACCACATAGAGCTTGAAAGTAGACATTGAAATTTTGGGTTATCTTTGTTTTTCTTCTTCAAATACGTGTAAATTTATTGATCGAAGCTTGTTTCAGAAATTCTGGAAGCTGTATATTAATAAAACAGGTGCGATCTCTCAATAGTAAGAAGCAAGTCGAAATAACCCAATTATTGGCAGGAAAAGTACCAAGAAGAGATCTTTTCAATTTGGACTCGACTTAAGATGAATCAGCAATTTTGTCCCTAACGGTGCCTTTGGATTGAGATTTTGAATTTTTGCTTAATTGATTTATAGACAATGTTTTAGCAAAAAAATTTAACTGTGGTTCATCCAAGAACAAAGCTAATAAAGCCTTCAATGAATTCAAACACGGACTATTAACTGCAAAAACTTTTCTCCAAATTTATATCATGTAAAAAAAATTATTGAGATCTCTGTACAATTTCCAATTCAGAGTTCGACAATCGAGAGGCATATTCAAATGTTAAACCTTTTCTCCGATATTGAAAGTAGCTCGTAGCAAATAGTAAATCAGTAATTTTGAATTTTGAACAACAGCCAGCGCTATTTTTTGTCAAAAGTTGTCTTATTGAACTGGTAAGGAACACTAATTTGAGGTTGAGAGATATCCCTTGTGATTACTATTTCCAAGGCTCAACATATGGAGTTGGTTTTGTCAGAGAGTCGAGTTTCAAAGTAATGGCTCAGATTTGACAGCGATGACAGCTGAGGTCACTTTGAAGGTATCGACATCAAAAGGAAGGCCCTAAGAGTTTTCTCAAGTGGCACAAAGCAGAGAGGGTTTTTGAACGAAATTAGTCCAAATAAATAAAATTTGAGAGCTGGACCGCAAATTCTGGTCAGATTTTAATAGAATGCACCCTCTAAACTTTGAAAACGTTTAAGAAAAATCTATATTTTAGCAGCAGATATTTTGAGTAAAAATATTGATTTTGAAGTGTTCTCTTGCGACGCTTTTACGTTGGTGAGGTAAAATAAAGGATTGAAAACTCATAGAGTCGTAGCCTGTTTATGAATCCTACGTCTATCAACAAAATCAAGGAGTTATGAGTAAGTCTCTGATTAAAGGTAAACAAAAAGTCATCCAAGTTTTTATTCTTCTTCTTCATCCTGTTCCAACAACTAAGAGTCGCGTGCTTGCCGATTAATTAGTTTTTTATTGCTATCGACTTATATTTTCAAAAGTTTTTGCATTTCCTTCACAGTTTATCTCGAGGAGGGTAGGTGACACATGTCCTGTGTTCTCAGCCTCATTTTCATGATATCTCTTTCTATTATTAGAAAGAAAAAAAAAATCCAAATAGAATTTTTTTTTTTTAAAATACTCTTAGTAACGTCTTCCAGCCCACAGACTCATCAAATAAGCGCGAGGTTGTACTCATTAAATTGTACAGCATGTCCCGATCAGGCAAGAGAAAGCACCCAAAAACGATCCAAATTCTCCTAACAAAAGGAGCTTTAGCGCCGCCTAATTATTACTGTTTGTCTCAAAATAATTTGCCTCAGTAATCACGGGTGAGGTCATTTGGGCGTTGATATTCTATTCCATTCCAAATAATTTTTCTCAAGAAAATCACTTTTTATGGCAAGAAAAGTCAGAAAGTCAGAAGCTAAGCTTGGACCCAACCAGGAAAGAAGAACTTTTCATTTTGGAATTACTCATGGTCTAAACGAACACTCGCATTTCAAAACTAATTTTATTCGAACATCGAAATATACTTTGTTAACATTCTTGCCAAAATCCATACTCATCCAATTCAATCGATATGCTAACTTCTTCTTCCTGCTAACAGCAATAGTCCAGTCAATTCCTACCGTCTCTCCTCTAACTCCCTTTTCTGCAATTGCCCCATTCGTATTCGTTATCTTTCTCTCTGTAGTTCGAGAAGGCTACGAGGATTTCCTACGCCACAAATCTGATAAAGAACTTAACTCCTCTCCATGCGAAATTTACAGAAATGGCCAATTTTCTCGCTTTAAATGGAGAGATATCCGAGTTGGTGAGATAATCAGGGTGAAGGAAGGTGAGTTTCTCCCTGCAGACCTTGTTCTGTTGAACGCTAGTAACGAACATAGCATTGCATACATCGAAACATCATCGTTGGATGGAGAAAAGAACCTAAAAACCAAAACAACCCTCAAAGAGCTTGTTGGACTCACTGAGAACGGAGAACCTACTAAGACGTGCGAGGGAAGTCTCTCCTGCGATCACCCCAACGCACTCTTACATCGATTCGAAGGCTACATTGAACTTCAAAGTGGGAAAAAAATAATGCTTGGGCCGAAAAATTTTTTATACCGAGGCGCTAAACTCAAAAACACCGAATGGGCCATTGGTATCGTTGTCTATACGGGAGAAGATACTAAAGTGATGAAGAATGCTGAGGTCTCTCATGTCAAGCAATCATACATTGAAAAGAGCATCAACACTGGAATCCTTGTACTTCTTCTGACATTGATTCTGTTCTGCTTGCTCACTGCAACTGCGAGCTACATCTGGAATGCTCTCTATTTGGACTCATCGGATGTCCATCAGATCGTGTATCTTTCAAAAACACATTCTAATGGCGTCGAAGCGATCATCAATTTCTTCGCTTACTTCATCTTGATAAACACCATGATTCCCATCTCTCTGATAGTGACACTCGAGTTCGTGAAGTTATTCCAGTCGTTTTTTATTAATAAAGACGTCGATATGTACAACGAAGAAAATCAACGATTTGCTCACGTTTCGGACACTACTATTATCGAAGAATTGGGAAAAGTAGAGTATGTTTTCACTGATAAGACAGGAACGTTGACATGCAATAAAATGGAGTTCAAACTCTGCGTGATCGGGAATAAGCTCTATGGAGATAAGTCCATTTTAAATCCTCAAGGTCTTAATGTATCTGCCACACTGCAAAAACGCGATAGCATCACAAATGTGAATGAAGGAATCGACTATAGCTTTGATGATCGTGGATTGAATGCTGATTTACATGGAGAATCTGACGTTCGAATCAGTGTCGAATTCCATGGGACCGATATCGTCACACCTGTCACGTCTCAGAAAGCTTTGATAAACGAATTCATGCAATGTATTTCGTTATGTCATGACTGCGTTGTTGAGAAAGATGCTAATGAAGGGATTCAGTTTCAAGTAACTTCTATGAATTTTAATGAGAAATTATATCAACTTTTTGCTAACTAGGGTCCTTCACCTGACGAGGTGACTTTGGTCGACTTTGCGAGACGAAACAGCTATATTTTCAAGGGAACTCAGCAAGGAGTTCGAGTTGTGGAAATTGATGGGAAAGACAGCAAATTTGAGTTGCTCCAATTGTTTGAGTTCGATAGTGACCGAAAAAGAATGTCAGTAATAGTAAGAGAGCAGTCAGGAGTGATCAAGTTGTACACGAAAGGAGCTGACACAGTCATTAAAAGTCGTCTCAGCAAGGATATTCATCAAAAATTTCTTCATAAGATCGATCATTATACCGATTCTTTCTCCTTGAAGGGACTCAGGACGCTGTTAGTTGGCATGAGAGTGATTACTGAAGAAGAATACGCAGACATTCGATCAAAGATGGATGCTGTTATTGAGGCCGTAGACCGTGAAGACAAAATCAGTAAATATTATTGATCTGAGCCTGTTTTCAATATATAATTTATAGAGGAAATTGCAGATGCCATTGAAGTCAATCTGACATTAATCGGTTGTACTGGTGTCGAAGACAAACTCCAAGATCAAGTTCCCGAGACCATCAGAGATCTGCTCCGTGCTGGTAAGCCTATAATGTTAATGATTTGAGGTTAAAGTACTTGTATTCTTCAGGCATTAAAGTCTGGATGCTTACAGGTGATAAACTTGAAACAGCTGAAAATATCGCAAGGTCTTGCAATCTGATTCATCGCAACTTCGAAGTATTTAGAATCTCCGAAAAGACCCATGAAGAAATTGATAAAAACCTGAAATCGATTCTTGCCTCATTCCCTTCTCTCCTTCAGAAAAATGTGTCTAAAGCCATTCTTGTTGAAGGAGAAGCTCTCAGTAACCAATTGCAAAGAGATAAAAACTTATTTATTTTTTCATGTGATAGCTGTAATCTTCGAGAATGCCGATTTGAAGAAAGAATTCTTTGAAATATCACGCAACTGTGAATCGGTCGTCTGTTGTCGTGTCAATCCCAAACAGAAAGCCGAAGTCGTTCGATTAATCAAAAACGGCCTTCAAAAGATCACACTTGCGATTGGTGATGGAGCAAATGATGTTAATATGATTCAGGCGGCTCATATCGGTGTGGGATTGTATGGTCAAGAGGGAATGAGAGCAGTTCAAGCGGCTGACTTTGCTATTCCGGAATTTAAAGCTCTTTGGAGACTTCTATTTGTGCATGGACGATGGTGCTATATCCGAATAGCCGAAATGGTCTTATACTTTTTCTACAAAAACATGGTCTTCACTCTGCCGTTGTTCTATTTTGCCTTCATCTCAGCATTTTCAGGCCAGAATCTCTATGACAGCTGGTATATCTCACTATACAACACTATCTTCACTCTGCTTCCTGTGGTCGTCAGAGCTTGCTTCGACCAGGACGTGTATTACAAGAAAAAAGTTTATGAGAACGCAGAAGGGAAGAAAATGTTGCAAATCGTAGAACTCACGAACGTGAGGAAATCTTACCCTCTCTTGTATGCAGAGGGAGTGGATGGAAAGGCGTTCACTCTGCAAAAATTCTTCCTCGCTGTCATTCAAGGAGCAATCCATAGCGTGATTATATTCGTTCTCACATACTTTAGTCTTGACAGAGAGATAATCAACATTAATGGTACAGCAGGAGATCTCTGGTTTTTCAGCATCACGATCTTTACCACAGTTATCTTTGTAACTTATCATGCTTGCTCAGCATTACTAATATTTTTTTCAAAATATCTTTAGGTTGTAGATCTTAAAATAGCTATCTACACAAGATACTGGACGGCTCTCATGTGGATTGCGCTGTTGGTTACAAGTCTAGGCGCTTATATCGGTTTTGTGTGGGTTTATGATTCGCTGGATTATTACCCAATCTCTCGAACAGCGTTCGTTGTTTTTACGAGCCCCCACTTTTACCTGATTGTACTGCTGAACCTCACAATCGTCTTATTGTTGGACACTATGCGCATCTATATTAAGAAGGAGTACTACACCGAAGCGGCTGACTATATTGTATCTCTCGTGAAATCCAAGAGCGTCAATGATGAAGCGAAGTTTGAAAGAGTTGAAGAAGAAATTTTAGAGCGAAGGAAAAGACGGTCATTGAAAAAGCAGGCCCGCTCGAAGAAAAGACGTTTTGGGAAAGGTAAAGTTCTCGTATCATACTAATCTAACATACTCAATCGATCTAGGGAAAAATGAGAGAAAGTCGTCGATTTCACAAATTCAAATGACAACCCCTGAGCACAAAAAAGAGGCTACTGTCATAAACATCGAATTAGGTCAAGCGAGTAATAATCAAGGAGACATAGTAATTGAGACGAGACATGAAAGAACTCCACAAAAGAGGCTCTCAAAGAAAATGTCTAGTAGAATTGAGGATCAGGATCCAATTCAAATTGAACAACACATCAATTCAATCAATGATTCAATCAATAAAAAGATTGGGAGTGTGAGTGATAAAGACCTTCCTCAAATAGTAGTGGATCTAGAAAAGGAAATGTCAAACAGAATAGAGAATCATGGTCCGATTGAAACTAAACAATACATCATTTCAATCAATGATTCAAACAATAAAAAAATTGGGTGTGCGAGTGATAAGGAACTTCCTCAAATAGAAATGTCTCTAGAAATGGAGGATATTGGGAGAAATGACACAGAACAAGTGCAATCCAGCAATGACACAGAACAAGTGCAATCCAGCAATGACACAGAACGAATGCATTCCAGAAATGACACAGAACAAGTGCTATCCAGAAAAGACACAGAACGAATGCAATCCAGAAAAGACTCAGAACGAGTACAATCCAGAAACGACACACCAAGAATTACGAGTAATAAATCAGTTCCAGAAGAGACACACAACATTCATGAATTAATAAACACCTTTGTAAATGTCAAGCCGAAAAGCATCAGTTATGTGAGACACTAATTCTTCAAGTAGTCTCATTGAGAGACGGCGACTGATCAAAATTCTCCAGGATTTTGAATTTATTCTGTAGTGTCAGCAGTTTCTAATTATTGATAATCTTGGTTCTTGTCTTTAGTCTGTTTTATTTTTCTCTTATCATGGTGTATTGTCAATTCTTTTCACACAAAATGATAGTTATTAATGTCATATACTCCAAATTTACTCCTACTTTGCTTTTGGATTTTGAGGACACTGGAAAGGATGGAATCACCACAACCCGGGAGAGAAAAAAAAGTAAAGAGAGAATTGAGCCATATATCAGTCCACCTTCGGACTGCCACTGTCAGTGAATGATCGGAAATTTTGGATCAAAAGTTACCATGACAAAGTAGATTCAGAAACTTAAATGCAAATAAAGAATTGATGGTCTTCCTCTTAGATTTTCTTAATTCTTTTGTTCATCTCTATGCTAAACTGAAAGCGTGCATATATTGTTATGAAATTCTTCGAAATTATTGAGCCGAAATATAATACACATCCAAACCTTAATTGAAGAGAAGGTTTTTCATTGTGATATTGTGTCTATGACTAGTGACCTTAAAGTTCTTGTTAGAAAAGCAAAGCTCTTTCTGGTGGATTCATGGCTGAATCTCAAAATCGAAAAAAAGAAGACACCTTGCTACCAGCCTTATAAATCGCTCTCTCATTTCGATTTTGATATGAAATTGCTACAATACATTTGTTTGGGTTGCTGAACCCTCTCCATGCAGTCCAAAATTTTAATAAATCTGTAAAGTCTTCAGTTTTTTTCTTTTCACCTGAATTCGAGTACATGTCTTTTCGATTAGGTTCTGCATGCTCAAAATGTATGCAGTAAGTCAAATTCAGGCACATTTTCTGAGATTGTATTCATTTCGCATTGATTTTGCATAATTCTTTTGCTTTCTAAGGGTTTCAAAATTAATCTCTCTTGCTTTTCAGATGCAGTGTCTAGTCGTGATTGAGTTGCAACTTTTCTGGGCGTATTTGCTTGAAATTAGAAGAGATTTGTGCGAAGTCATGGCTGCTAATCAATTCATAGTTACTTAATTGTTTCATAACAATGGTTTTCTCAGCAACTTTTACATTAGCAGTGCGTGAGGACCCTCTGTATCTGAGATAATGCCTTCTATCTGGCATTTCCTTTGCTAATTTTAGAGGCTTTGTCAATTTTCGCTGGTCCCTCACCTTAAGGCAACTTGCTATTTAATTTCAAATAAAATTTTAATTGAGGAGACATAAGAGCAACTTTTGTGATAATTTTCTTTTTCCATTACTCCTTAAGGGGATGCTGACTCCAAGTGATGCCTCTGGATGCTAAGGCCAGACTTTCAAAAGCTGTACATCGGAAAAAAGAAAAGCAGTACATTAAAGTTCCAATTTAGGCATTTTTATGATAGATACGTTAAAAAACACGACAAGATAAATTTAAATAATTACATGGAGAGCAAAGAAGCTACTTGGCTTTATAATTTACTTCGGAGGAAATAAATAGACTTCACTATGAATTCAAATCCGGGACAAGATTTTAAAGATATCCGCAGTCTAACGATCAAACTACAGCGGATCTCCCGGGACGAGGACACCGTTGTCAACCAGATCTTACGGAGAATCGACGCGTTAGACCAACTCTATGTTGAAAATGGTGCCAGAGATTTAATTGAAATTAAAGAAAAACTAAAAGGTTATCAAGGCAGCCAGCAGAGGATAAGCTACAACCATACAAGTAAGAAATCGCTTTGCACTTTCCGAATTCGCTCGTCAAACACTTTTTCCTCATTTTTAGTCAAGCACCTTCGAGAGACATTAGAAAATTATCTTTCTAACCTATCGAAAGACGACTTGGGAATTTATCTAGAGAGCAGCTCGAAAACCCCACCTCCTTCATTCGGGACAAAGCGAAGAAAGAAGAGCCAAGATCTTTTTCTTGATAAATCAGGCGGAAGAAATAATCCCAATCTATCCAATGATCAAGGTAAGCTTCTATTCAAAATCTTTACCTGAGTCGAGGAATCATGCCTAGATAATGAAAACCTCATGAAAGCAGAGAATTCTTTAGAAGAATCAGAAAAAAGAGCAATACAATGTGAATTGAACCAGAAATCTTGGACTGAGAGAAGTCATTATAACATTGCGAATGAGAAGGATAAGGCCTATGCGATCAAATTGGTAATTTAAAATCAATCTAATCAAGTTGTTTTAATTCATGTTGGGCCTTAGGCTGAAGAGAAAGGTCCTCGAGCAGCATCCAAGGAGACCGGTTTTCCTCTAAAGAATATTAAGCGCTGGATGATAACAGGGCCATCACGCAAGAAAGGTATTGTCTAATTTTAGATATTCCGATTTGTCTGCTTTGTTGAATAACCTCCTGATTTTTCTCATCTCAAATCGCATTTAGGAGGAGGGCGAAAAACACTCGACCCAGTAATGGAAGAGAAGTTATACCAGTGGATCGTGGGTCAACAGAAGACAAGTGGAGAATTATTAACTCGTTTTGAGATTAAAAAAAAAGCGAAAGAAATGTCGAGTGTTGACACATTTAAAGCCTCAAAAGGTTGGCTGGATAAGTTCAAAAAAAGGTTTGGAATCATCGTGCGCCCTTCAGCCCTAGAAAGCGAGGGGATAGAATCTACAGGATTGGCGCATACCTCTTCAAATTTGAACGATAGAAAGTTATCCAATGTCAGAGGGGATGCAGCCCTGGAACACAACATTGAAAATTCGATACAATTTGAGAAGGAAATACCATCCAAGCTAGATTCAGAAGAGATTCATTTAGAATCAAATAAAACCCATAAAGCAAAACAAGACTCAAAAATCATGGACATTCATGATTTTCTTGACTTTTCTGAAGATCAAAGCTGAATTGTGCTGAAATGACAGCATCTATTCACCACCAAATCAAACTAGAGAACTTTCACAATGTGTTTGATTTACGTCAAATATCTATTGTATATATGTCTGATTTTATTAAAAGTATCCAAAAGATCAGAAATTGTAAAAAAGAGATGAGTACTGGGAACGTTTCCCAGAAATGAAACCTGTTCAATAATAAAAGGTGCCGATGAACACCACAAGTTTTGACTTAATGAATGCGAAATCAACAATATCATACTTCTCTTTCTAATTTGTAGTCAGACAAACTCGAGTTTATGTCAGGTTACAAAATGACTAAAACAACCTGTCTTATTTTGCTCATGGAACTATGATCAATCCAGCCTCATAGATACAGAGAAAAATTTGATTTGTTGGGTGCTATTCTTATAGATTATTCTCTTATGATGAGTATATTATCTGTCGATCTTTATATGTAATAATATGCACTAGTTTAATCCAATAAGAATTGATCATCGATAATTAATATGCTTACTTCCAATAATTCCATACAAAACCAATTCCCCTGTCGACAGTGCTCTTGATATATGGATGCAGTTTTCTTAAAATTGGAGTGAGACCTCCTTGAGACCAGACATGATATGCTCCATAGCCAAGACCGACGTACAAGAGAATGCTCAGAAAATCGCTTTTAAACGGTTTGAAAAGCAAGAGCCAAGACTTTTCCTTATAGCTTTGATAACCTGGTTTTTTTCTCAACGAAAGCTCCTTGACAAGCATCGTAATTGAGAATATGCCGAACCAAACCGATAGCAAGATTGCCCAAGGCACATACGACTTTTCAGTTCCATTAAGATAGGCAAAGGATCCGTAAAGCATCATTTCACCTAAATAATTCGCATTGCGATTGCGACTAAGCATTCCGTTGTCAATTAAACCTTTTCGGTACTTAAGGGTAAAATATTTTTGGGCATCGGTAGTCATCATAATGACACTTCCAAGTGCGAAAACTGTGGTTGCAATGCACACTCGCTCTGGGGTAGGGTTCTGAATGCCTTGGCCTGACATCATGAAGTATCCCAGGTAGTAGTATCCAAACAAAACTGTAAAAAGCATTGGCAGAGAGCCGACAGTCATGACATTTTGATGAGATTTGTCCGGAAAAGCTAGAGTTTTTAGATTCCACATCAAACCATAAGAAGAGTGCAAGCCGAGATAAACGAAAGCGCCAAGCGAGTAGTTGTTGTAGTACCACATGAGAGACAAGAGGAAGAAGAACATTGTGGCCTTCGTGAAATTAGCGTAGCAATTCAAGGAAAATGTAGGGATCCTTGGAGGAAGCCTAAACGTCATAGTTTCTATGATACCAGGAAGGGCATCCAGGCAGGACTTGTCAGCCCCCGCCCTTGCTAGAAGAAGGTCAGCTTTTATATTAGGTTGGTCAGTTGTCTTATGAGGTGTTGAGGTCCCATTTGGAGTTTTTGCAGAAGAATTTGATTTTCCTTTTCCCATGTTTTGTGCTATTCTGAAATGCTTCCAAATTAAATTAAGGTTAGCTAAACGTATCTAATCGGAAGGGGGAGAAATAATTTAAAAGTACAGGAAAATTTTGCAATTTGAGTATTGGGGCTAATTCTTGTGGAAGAACAGAAAACACCGACGATATTTTTGTTTGAATCAGTCTGTATTCTTATTCGATCTAGCGTATATTTTTTTCGAAGAATCTCTTAATGATATCTTCCTCTTATATTTTAATTGCTGTTACAAAGAAAGAATTTACTGCTCTGTGTAGGTCCTCTCTTAGGGAATAAATATGTAAGGTTTCTTTTACTATATTACTTTATCATTTAAGACCTTACGAGATCGAAATCCTAATAACGAGGAAACATTGTATGAATATACTCGGCCAATTGGTCTGTTGTATAATCACCATCATCATCGTCGTCATCAGAGCGATCTGTGTAGCCTTTATTTCTAAATTCTTTCATACATTTTGAAGCAAAGCGAGCTTTGCTTTTGCCGAATTGAGATAATACTCATCCAGTTCGCCAGCTTGATCATCAATGTTAGAATTCTTTCCAGCATACTTTAATCTCGTTTCGATTCGCTTCGCGTTTTCTTCATATTGCTGGATATTGAGTTTGACGAGCTCAAATTTCTCTTGCTGCTTTATATCATCAGCATTCATGATCTTTATCCAATCTGGTTTCTTTTTAATTCCTTTGGCTTGGTGTTGCGACTTCAGAAGAGGAAGATAATCTATTCTCCCAGCTGACTTGGACTGTCCCAAAGGAGTCGCTTTTTCGCTTTCGACGCCCTTAGGATACTGAATATGAAGTATATTATCGCTTGATTTGACATCTGACACCGTTTTGCCATCATCAGCAGTGTCTTGAATGGCATCGCTGACAACACTCTCCAGAGGCTTCTTCTTAATTCTTTTTTTTGAAAAGTCCAAATACTTCAAGCCCATGTTGTAGAGCTCTCTAGCCTCGAGACTCTTCTGAACTGAGATATGCTTCCTAGCGCTTGCTGGTTCAATTCTCAAGCTCAGAGGTTTCGTCTTAACCTTGATGGTTTCTTTAACGTGCCTCGCATAATTGATTCTCTTTTCGAATTGCTCTTTGATTTCATCAAATCTTTTTGCTGCTGCTTGCTTCATTTTCTTTTCTTCTTCATCAAAATTCGAGTGGAATTTTCCGATGTACAAATCCGGTAACTTAACTTCTTTTTTCTCTTGCTGCCGTTTTTTCTCATTTTCCATCTTCCGCTCCTCCAACTTCTTTTTAAAATTTACCTGATGGTCTTTGAATAAGTAGTCTGACTCAGGTTTCAGAGTCTTTCTTCTCTGTTCGAGCCACTTCAGATTCTCTTCTCTCAATTTCGAGAGAATTTCATTATAGGTTTCTTCTTTAATCTTATACAGAGGTTTCTTCTTTAAATACTCATGGTAAGCTTTGGTCCATTCCGCCTGGAGTCTTTTTCGATGTTCTTGACGCTGCTGCAACATGATATAATGCTCCTCAAGTTTTTTGCGACGTTGCTCGTTTTCTTGCTTCTTAGCTTCCTCCATTTCCAACCTTATCTTTTCCATTTTTTCTTGATGTTTCTTCTCTTTCTCTGCCTCTCTGGCCTTCTTTTTCTTTTCATACTCTTCCCAGTCTTTATGCATGTTTTCGATAAACTGCTTGGCTGATTGCTCTTTTGCTGGGTCGTAATATTTCTCTTGGATCTCACTGGCCGACTGGTATTCTTTCTTATGATGCTTTGGAGATAAAGAGTAGAAAAGACGATTCAAGTTTTCCAGCTCGCCTTTGATTTTCTCGATCTCTTTGCGGTCAGGCCCAGGACTAACCGAAATTGAGTCTAGCGATTTAAATTTATGTTTCAGTTCTTGCTGACGATGCTGGAGTCTCCTCATGCGGTCTTGGTTGATTCTTTCTTCTATGTTGGTTTTGGTGATGGGTCCTACGGGCTGTAATTGATTCAATCATGACTTATTCCAACGGTATTGAGGTTACATGTTGGACGAGAATTTCGTCATTTATGATCTGATTTACTGTTTTCTTATGAACTTCTTCGACAACGTCCTGAATTTGCTTCATTTTGTCAGATTTAGTCCTTGTGAAGAGAAAAAAATTGTTTTTACTTGTTTAAGGGTTAGAGGCTCTTCGGTTGAGTTCCAGACACTTTCTAAATATTTCTTGGGGCTCTGCACTGTGAGATGGAAGACTTGTTTCTGATGAACTTCGTCGACGGTATTCTCCAATTTCTGATACACCCTTTAGAGAAACGACTCTCATGATTGTTTGCTTTACCTGGAAATTGTCTTTGACAAGTTGGACGGAGCTTTGCTGGAAAAGACTCTCTAGATAGGCCTTCGGCGACTTGTATGATTCCAGTTTTGCATAGTGCTCTTCAGAGTCTTGATTTTCCTGATCTGCCATTTTGATTAAATTAAATCGAGAAAACTATTAATTAAGGCTCGTCGGTTTCAAGTCAAAAACTTAGAATTCCTGAAGCAAAAAAAAAATTATGAAAGACAAAGCAGGATTCTATTCGAATGTGTGAATAGGACCAAGTTCAAATGCATAAGAAGGGGATATCTAGGCTTCTTTTATGACTTCGCTCTGTTTTGAATTAGAGCTGTGATCTAGATGATTTGCTCTGAGTTAGAGAAGGGAAATTTATTGAATAATCAAATGGGTATGTTTAGAAACATGAGAATATAAAGTTGACACAACGATGGAGTTTGGCTTTTGTTTTCGTTTCCCATGTAAACGCAGCTCATCAATAATTTTCTTCAAGATTTCCATAGTAGATAGAGACTGGTTGGTGGTCTCTCAAAATTGTTCAAAGGAATCAGCCATTTAGAAATTCATGTATTCTCTCTCGATTTTTAGAGTAGTTTGCATTTCGACAGATTGGATGATCAGTTTGCTAGTGGTTTACATTGATAAATGATCATAGTATTGAGCTAACTTCTTCTCTAAACTTATGAAAACTCAGAGCTCTTTCGGTAACTACGATTAAAGGATTGCCGCGATAGAAACCATTCGCACTTTTTTTCCATTTTCAAAGTTAATCATCTTGATGTATACACCTGGAATGCGGATAGCCGAAGGCTTCTGTCAATACATCAGCGAGCTATTCCTAAAAGTAAAGAATTTTAATCTCAAACCCACCATTGGACATCATATTTGTTTTATGCTAGTGTTTGTTCATGGCATTATATTAACACAATACTAATCCACATGAAAAAATTTAACTCAAATACCCAGGATAATCAAATCAGATAATTTATTCGGTAATTGCCAGAAATAATGGAGATATTGCCAACGACGATGGATAAACTTGAACTCGAGAAGCTATTGCCGCTGGAGATTCAAAAAAATTATGAAAACTTTCGATTTGTTGGAGCTGATGGATCATATTTTCTATTATTTGAAGCTAGATCACGCGCCGCTAGACAAATTTACACAATTAAGGTGCTCAACCCATTCACCTGTCATGAAAGACAAGCTTTAACCAGAATGAAAGAAGCAATTGCTAAAGACCTTTTGCTCCTTTGCTTCAAAACGCCACATGCTCTCATGATAAACACATTTCAAGAAACAGACAACAAATTAGCAGTTGTAATGAGCAGTAGGTTGCAATCGACACCTGAAATTGGAAGATCTGAGCGAGAAGATGCGACGAGCGCTGATGACCTAGGACACTTACGTAATGTCCCAAGGAGGAGGATGAAAATTGACAATTCCACTTCAAGTTCTCTATTAATTGCCGAGAGAAACCAGAATGAAGAGGTACGACTGAATCCAGAAGATTTCAAATTAAGGAACGATAAATTTCAGAGATGTGAAAAAGCTCAAAGTAAGAAGATCTGTTCTTATTGTTTATTTTTTTCCAATTAGAATTTCTTTTAATAATTGCCAACTAAAAAACTTTTTTTGAAATGCTAGGCGTCGCACCTCATAATTTCGTTGGCTGCTGCACTGCTTGGGATAACCATGTCGAGATCCATAATATTCAGTCCAAAGAAGCTCATTCAGACTTTTACGGATCAATTATCAAAGGGGATAGCGGACGTATATTT
>ENA-UOTZ01000395-UOTZ01000395.1-compost-metagenome-genome-assembly--contig:-NODE-395-length-37152-cov-8.658449_pt1 | contig 37152 bp, 12 predicted proteins | sample MGYA00238144_ERZ746983 | MGnify/ENA primary metagenome ERZ746983 (study PRJEB28759, sample SAMN06268863) | compost metagenome | isolation source: single cell | place: USA: California, Emeryville, Joint...
GACGAGGTTGAAAGAGGAGATGAGGATGAAGATCAAGAAGAGCTTCCGAATCATATCGCCCAAGATCCAAATATGCAAAAGAAGCCAATCAGCCAGGAGAATAACCTATTGCAGCCGATCGACTACAGAAAAGATATCAAACGGGATCAGGACCCAGGATCGCTAAAAAATACTTCTCAAACGAAAAAGCAAGGCAATTTAGAAGAATTAAACTCTGAATATCTCCAGGCTAAAAAATTAAAAAATCAGGGCGAGTTGGCTCATGAGGAGAGACTCTTATCCGATCGATCTCGAGGGAATTTAGGAAATGAGGCATACTCGCAGCAGCGGATTAGAGAAGAGGGTGAGAAGTCAAAAGATGAGCTTTCGAAACACGAAAGAGACTTGGACGGTTCGATTCTCAATGAGAAAGACCGCGTGAACTCTGGTATTGTGCTGAAGCTGTTTCTTTTCTTTGGTACCTTCCTGTTTGTTGTTCCTGATCTGTTTTCTGTTTCTTAGGAGGCGGATGTTTAGAGTTTAGATGAGTCGATTCGGGCTTCCTTAGCTCTCTTGTTGGATCTTTATTGAGATCTCTGCCTTGTCCTCTCGAGGAAGGAATAATACGTTCACTTTCCTGCTTTACTTGAGGTCTTTGCTCTTGTTGCTTCTCATTTCCTCTATTTCTTCCTTGTGCATTGCTTCTTCCTTCAAGGTCATCAGTTTGGATCGCCTGATGCCTTGCTTGCGTTTTGGTATCTCGCGACAGAGATCTTTGCCCCTCTTCTTCTTCGAGTTCTTCAATATCGACATCATTAAGGCTACTTTTGTTAAGAAGCTGTAATCGGGATTCGTTGGCACTTTCATTTGAGATTGGAGTCGCTTTCTCATCGATTGGGCGAGTAAAGCCTTTTCGCAGAGTAGGAATATCGTCATGGTTACTATTGAACATTTCTGACACTTTAGCCGGTTTCTTTTCCCCAATAGTGATCATGTCCTGATGCTGAATCTCGAGAATTCTTTTCGGTTTACGAGTCGACGTCTTAAGCGACGGTGTTCTTCGGATGAGTGCCGTGTCAAGTACACCTGAGAGCTTCTCTGGCTCTGGTATTTCCTCTATTGCCAAGCTTGTTTCTTTAGGTAGCCCTTTTTTTTGTGATTGCGCATTTCCAGTCTGTTGAGTCTTTTTGGGAGTTGATTCAGCTTTTTCTTCCTTCTTTTCCCTCTCTAGTTTTTCAATCTGAGCGGCTTTGAGAGCAGCAGCTAGCCCAATCTTCGACTCTTCATCAACTTTCAGATATTTTTCCATTTCAGCCGAAATCGGGTTGAAATAGTCATCAGGTTTTCTTATTTCAAACAAAAACACTATGAACGTCAAGATGACTATTATCGGAATCTCTATCGATGTAATCGTCGATTGGTCCGGCAAAAACCCAGCATTGATGAGATGCAGTGCTGCTGAAGCCACTAATGCGCCGCCAGCGAACAAGCCATGGAATCCCATGAGCATCGATAGAGGGAATAGCACGCTAGTGGAAGAACAACGCGCTGAAAAGAGCTTAAAATCGAAAAATCTGCCATAGAAGAGCGGGAAGAACTTCAAAGACGTGATCGTAGCGAGGACTAAAACGACCTCCGGGCAGCAAGTGTTTCCTGACTCCTTCAACCAGTCGACGAAGCCAGGGTCGGCTCTTATCTTCAAGAAATAATAAAGGACAAGGCCGAAATTCAGGAAGTAGTTCAGAATCAACGCCACCAGTGCGAACATAAAATCAACATCTTCCGAGGACGTTGAGATACTGAAACTCCAATTCCTTGCCTTACATAGCATTATAAGGAACGTAAGGATCGCGAAATACTCAAGCAATCCGTAAAACGCGAGGAGATTAGAAGTAAATGTCATGCGCTTGAACGCCAGTGACATTATGAGTATAAACAGGAAAAGACTGCCAGCACTGATTAAGAAAGGAAAAGGCGCTCCTCCATTTGCCAAGATAGTCTGTAATACCTGGATTCCGAACTGATTGAGCGGCTCACACGTCCCGTTGACCAATTGATAGCTACTGCTATTACAAGTCGTACAGGCGCCAGTCGTATCGCATGCCGAGCAAGCTGTGCCACAGGGAGTGCAGACATTAGAACTGTCTGGCGGCGCCACGGATGGGCACTCAGTGAGACAAGTGCCATTGTATAGGTAAATTTTTGTAGTCGTTGCGTTAGTAAAGCAACTGGTGCAGTTAGAACTGTCCGTTGAGAGACAGGTTCGACACGGCGAAGAGCAAAAGGCCTGGTAAAATAAATTAGAGGTGTTCTGATCGATGATGTAGCCGTTCGCTGTGTAAGTGTACACCTCAAAGGTCGAGCTCTTGCCCGTGGAAGGGTTAGTAAGTCCAGAAAACGTGAAATTTATCGTTGAGCCTGAAAACGGCCCTCCATCGCTCAATGTGATCATCCTCGTGGTTGAACTATAGGCGCAAGAAGCAGAAGAGCCTAAGATTCCTTCATTAAAGGTGCACTCGACCGGCTCAGTTACTTGAATTTCAGTCGGAACGCGTACCTTAATCGTACCTGTGCTTGGGATCGGCGTTACTGGTTCGAATTCAAGCGTGTAATCGGTTGAAACTCCTGGGATGTCTTCTAAGGGAACAATACTTATAGTCTTTATCGGATTCGGCAGCGAGGTGAACACTACGCCTGTAAGAGTTTCCTCTCGCTTGTAGTTCGCTGAACTAAAAGAAGCGATTTGAAAAGATGCAAATGGCTCCTCGCTGAGGGGATTAGTGCAGCCTGGGACCGTGAAGATAAAAACGGTTTGAATCGGAAGCGTGCTTGGGTTGAAATTCGGAGTAACGACGAGTTTTTGTCCGGTTTTCACACATACGGTCGTGAACGCAAGCAGATTAGTTATCGGATTGCAAACTGGCACATTGGGAAATTGGATATCAGTAGGGAAGGTGATCTCAACGTAATCGCCTGTAAAGTGTTGATTCCTTACTGTTATTTCGAATCTGTATTGTGTCACTGCGCTGTTGTAATAATTGTTTGGGATGATCTGAATGTGGTAAAAAGTCGGCACAGACGTCATTGTGACGGTAACGGCGCTATTGATCCCATCTATCAGATACCCATCGGATGTCTTTGTAATAATTGTAAAAGACGCTGATGGTTGGAGTGTAGGCGGATTCTGGATACCTGTGAGGCTGAAAGAAATGGTTGATCCAGCTGCTAGATTGGAGGATACAGCATTGGTGATTTCAATCGTGGTTGAAGTCACGGCCACTGTGGCAGTGGCTGCTAGTGATGAGCCAATCGCAAAAGAGTCCTTTGCGTTCGTAGGGTTCGGAATCGTGACCGTTGGGGGGATTTCGATCAAAATGGTCCCTGAAGAGAACAAAATATTTTTGTTTTTGAACGTAAAAGTGTAGGTTGTGAGCGTAGATACAGTGAAAGAACTCGGCACGATAGTGATAGCAGTGCTATCAAGAAGCGCGTAGTTTGTCGCAGCATACGTCACGGCGGTGTCTCGGTCGGTTAGTGTTGCCGATGAACTGATATCCGAGTACGTTTGTATTATAAACGTGGATGTTGGCTTCGTGCTGCTCGGGTTAGTTACCAAATTCACTGTAAATCCAATCTGAGTGCCTCCGGTATATGGGCCAGAGAAAAGTCCAGAAACCGTTAGTACTTGAGATGACACAGAACAGAGCGGCGTCGGATTAACTGAAGGAGTGTCTCCTGAAGCGCAAGCGCCTGAAGGTTGATTCGCGATTGGCAATTCCACTGGAAAAGTAATCTGGATGCCACCTGTTGCCGCTAAAGAACCCGTTGGGGTGAACAGGAATTTGAAGGTGGTAGTTGCCGCTACAGTCGGGTCAGTTGCGGTGATCGTTATCGCGCTAATTTTCCCTGGCAGCGCTTGATATGTGAGTCCTGAGGAGATTTTCGAAACTAATGCTCCTGTGGAAGTCTCAGTGTTAACAACAAAAGAGGAAGTCGTTGCTGTAGTCGATGGCAATTGAATAAACCGAAGAACCATGGTGCAATTTGTACTTGCGCCTTTGTAAGAATCAAAGCCATCCGAAATTAACACTATATTCGAACCTATTGTTGAGTACGTCAACGGACCGAGCTTAACTCCGGTTTGTCCGACGACTCCATTACTTGAGAGGAGATTTAGACTCATTTCTGCTGGGAATTGAAGACGGATAGTTGAACCGGCTGAATGAGCGGTTACGGTAAGGAAAGTTATCTGGCATTGGTCATTAGTGTTGATATTATTATTCTGACAGAAGAAACCCGCATTTGTGATGGTCGCTGGCGTGCTCACGGTTAGACTCAAGGTTGTGCAGTATTCGATTTGGTTGCCTGCTGCATCGAAAGTCATCAGGTTAAATCCAGTCTAGTTAGACATTTATACACTCATATGAAACGAGCTTTTCATACCTTCGCCTCGGCGCTGAGAGGATTCCTTATCTGTGAGAATTTGAAGGACATCTCTCCGGTTTTCTCCCCCGACAGAAAGCCGTTGAAGAGAGCTAATGTGCTATTCGAGCTAGTCCATTGACAGCTGGCAGTTGCTTCGATGCCCTAATAAATCACTCATTTCTATTGGCACTAGCTGAGCTATTACCGATGGGTTGCTGCAAGTAATTCCTGGTGTTACTACCATAGAAACGATGTCGCTAGTCACTGGATTATCTGGATTCCACTTTGGAACCACGAGCTGCACATACCCTCCCTGAGGGACTTTATTATCGGTTTTAAATGTCACCGTTGCAGTTGAAAGCGCTCCGACAACATCCGACGAGCTAGTTATCTGACAACTCGCAAGAATCCCAGCTGTTGCTTGAAAATAAAACGTCGAATCGATCAGAGTATCCAAGACGGTCCCCATTGAAGATTTAATTACAAAAGTAAACAATGCAGTTTTCGATGTCAATGTTGGATTGTTAATGCTCTGAAGGTTAAAATTAATGAAAGTCACAGTGTAGCCAGTCCCAGTGCCCGGGTTAGGGTATCCGCCTGTTACAGTGATCACGTTTGAAGCTGAAGTGCATGTCAATGAGCCATAAAAACCAATAACCTGGCATGAAAATAGCTTAATATTCATTTTCAAATAGAATTTGTACTGCTGAACAAGGGATCGCTCCATTTGCAATAGTATAGCTAGTGCTCGGGAAGGTGATTTCGATGATTGCACCGTAAGGGATCTGCGTTCCTCCAGGCCGGTTGATAGTGATTGTATAAGTCGCTGCTTTGGCAATTGCTGACGGAGAAGCGGAGATAAAGCCAGTTAATGTCGCTCCTAAACGTAATTTTGAATATTGGAAGCTGAGATTGGTTACCGGACACTGTCTCAGCAAAAGTGATGAGAAAAAGTAACAATAGAAAACAGGTTTTGCCTTGAGGATTAGAAAAACAATTGAATTGCTTCGACATTATTTAAAGTTTAATTCCATGAAATTTATTTCAATCTTCAGTGCCCGTTTACTACCTTATTATTGAGAAATCAAGGGCGATAACACATAACCTAAGTGAACTTCCGCAATGATTATCCTTCAGCTGTCAGCGACTCTGTTCCTTATCACAGTCAATTCTATTTTTTTTTCTTTCATACATGTGAGGGTTGAGAGTCCAGCTTTCTGTTTGATTTCTGCTGAGGCTTTTAGAGAGTTAGCAAAGGGAAAACAGCTTCAATGGATATAATTCCAAGCGATTTAGTGTTTCTAAGGAAACGGTTTTTGAGTAATAAAGGATTAGAGAGCTTTTTAAAGTATTTATTGATTTATATCGCATTTGAAATGAGCAAAAAGATTCCTGAAGGCCAGAAGTTGGGCAAGTTCTATGATTTTACTGTCACAGAAGAAAGATTCAACAAGGTGCAAACCATGAGCAATAAGAAACTGTTCAAAAACTTCAGAAATGCCTTTATCTTTGGATTTTTAGTCGAAGCATTGATGATCAGAACAAAAATATGTAAGAGAATCGCACTTCTTTCACCCTTATCCTTTGCAAAATGATTAGATGACAATATCGTGAAAACGTCAATTAATAAGAGACTAGGTAAAGAGATTGTTGGATTCTGTTAAGCTTACTTTTTGTCTAGAGAGCAAATTGAAGGAGGATGAAAACCTCCGTGAACGTAAAATTTTGCAGCAAAGAAGAGAAGAAGCTCGCAATGCGAAACTAGCATTGAGCACTGAGTTGGAAAAGAAAACACCTCAGTAATAGTTACAGTTGTAGGGGAAAAAATGTATATTTTTGGGTGAATTGGCTTCCTTTGTTAATGTATTCAATCGTTAAAACCTGCTGATTCAGAAAATACAAACCATACATCATGTTTGCATTGCATAGAAAGTCAAAGAGCTGACTTAGATTTCTATATGAGATGAGCTAATGTAAATTTCGAAGAGATATTCTCTGCATTGCAAAAGTAAATAATGTGAGTTTATATGAAAGTGGCTACAATGATACGACTACTAGTCGTAATGATAATTTCACTTTCACTTGATTGTCGGCCTCAAATGAAAGGAGTTGCAGAACATGATTACTATAAACACCTACTCTCCCTGTTCAAAATCCATGGCTTTCCTTGAATAAATCAATCATTAGTTCGACAAGCCCTTTAGACTAGGTTTTCTCAAGCATAAATAAACTAAGCTTGGCTCTGAGTGATTCTCTTGAATTTTAAATGCAATCTAAATACGCCTGATGTCAATCGTATTTGTGACTAATCTAATATTTTGCTGGATCTCTCTCCCTTATTGTAATGCGAATTATTAAGTAATAATAACGAGTTTTCTCTCAATTTGAGAGATGGGATAGAATAAAGGGCTGTTTGGAGAATCCATTCATTTAACCAATTGATACTTTAAATTTTTTTTCTGTCTCACTGTTCAATCAAACCAAGCTCGATTCTCTAGGGGTCTCAATCAAGAAGATTTCTCTGGCAAATTAGCTGAATTCTAGGCTTTCAGATCACGTACAAAGGATTTAGTTTAATTAATTTCTTATTCACAAAGCAAATCTTCCTCTAATGGTATCATCACAAAGCAACTCATCGCTTGCTCGATCCTTGAATGTGTGCTATCAATTTGATTTTACCTCCACGGAAGCTTCAGGAATCAAGGATTTTCTCTTTGAGCTCATTACCCCTAGGATCATTAGTTCCATAAAAGATGGAATTATTGTAGTCGAGAGAAAAGAGAACGCAATTGACGAATTCAGAATCAAGATTGATATCAACTGCAAGAACAGAGACTCAGAACTAAGTACAAGCCTAAGAAATGGAAACAAATCAATCTTTATTGTAGAAGACGATTCTACAGGCAATATGAATTACAAATTCAATAGTTACAACGACTTGCTTGATAAGCTAGCCTATGTTGCAAAGAAACTCAAACCGGAAAGGCTTAGCTTGGAAAGTGTGATTAAAGCCGCAACTACAGAACGTGAAAGATCAGCATTCCCAGCCACCATCGAAGCTAACTCTCCTGAAATCAGCCTGAAGGAGTCCAAGCGTACTCTCAAAGAGATTTGCTCTCCGATCTCCTTCCAAGATGTAGAGTTGGTCAAAAAAATTAAATCAATTACCGGTTTGAGTAGCGGCGTTTTCGAGACCATCTCAACAAAGAAACGATGGGTGGGGTATTCAGACTCTGAGGAATTTGGCACCTCACTTCAAAACTGCTATAAAGAGATCATTGCGCTTAGATTCTATGCTGGGCTTGCAAACAATCCGCAAAACGCGCAAGCCGCAATCTACAAAAACCTCAGTAAAAAGAGCAAATACAACGCGATCTCTTGTTTTCACGTTTTGCGCGAATTGCATCCTGAGATTGATAGCAGTGTTGAAGAAGGCAAATATCAGTGGGATCAAGGGAATCTAGTTCGTTTGAAGGTAGAAGGGAGAGTATGGAAACCGTTCTGGGAGGTTGGATTAGGTCACATTCTCGCCGTAGCAAGCTTGATCCAAGATCACGATCCCATCGGTCCTAACGGGAAAAATATCGCCTTTAGAAAAGGCAAATTTAAGGGGGAGGAGTATGCAAGGACGATCAAAATAGCTGCGAATCGTTGCTTCGAGGATGATGGCCTTGATTACAAAGATGGCGACGTTAGCAAAGCTTTGAATGGGTGGCTGCCATTTAAAAACCTGCCTAAAAAAACCCAGGAGGAATTTAAAACCACCTTGAACGAAATTCTGGATACACAGTTCGAAGCTTATTTTGAAAATGTCAAAGAGATACGTGAGAGAGAAAACCGAATTGATTCGTTGAAAGAGGAAATGCTCAAGATGCTTAAAAAACGACAGGAATATTTGAAGAAGGTTAAGATGGATAATTTCAATAATTTCTGGGTGCGTATCACTGGCAATATCTTCGAGGAAGCTTTCAGGTTGCCCGATCTTCCGCATGAAAATGAAGTCAGATTCATCAGAAAAGCGATGGCGTCATGTCCAGATCTGAAGCTTTACTGCCTTCAAAAACTGAGTGAGTCAAGAAACTCAAACGCTTCGGAATTATTAATGAAAGAAGCCGCGCAAGCGATGACGATCCTAAATTACTCGAATTTTAACTTCAGCTGGCTGGACTTAAGAGGGATTAGAATCCCCAAAGCTTCTTTATGCTACGGTCTCTTTCAAAACACTGGGTTTCAGTCCGCGAATTTAGAAGATGTTAATTTCTATGGAGCCTGGACAGCAGGTGCCAATTTCACATCCTCTATGAAAGCAGGAGCAACATTTGACGAGCAGCTAATCGATCGTTTGTTGCCAAGTTATTTAATTCGCGGCCATAGACCGGGATGGGCTATCTGCGCGTTCAGTCCAGATGGGAGAACGCTGGCGACTGCAGGTCATGATAAATTCATTTACATATGGGATATAAACGCCGGTGTCCCGGTACAGCGATTACAAGGACATACTGGTTACATTGAATGCCTTTCTTGGAATTCAGATGGAACACTGCTGGTTTCTGGAAGTACAGAAAAGAAGATCTACTTATGGGATGTTAGATCGCAACAGCTTGTTAAATCCCCATTACATAGTACAGTTATAACGTCCTGTGTATTTACTCCAGATGACCGGCAAGTAGTCTTCCGTGACTACAATTCTGAGATTTTCTATTGGAAGCTAGATCAAAACATCGTCGTGAAAGCAAACTATAAATTAGAAAACGCAAGATATTTGCATTTGGGCTGTGCACTGAATCTAAAGGGAGAACTAATTGCACCTACAGCTTCAGCAGTGTGGAATCTCACGATTAATAAAGAAATCTATCGTGCAGATAGCAATAAATCACAAATTACATGCTTTTCATTCAATTCTGCAGGTAAATTGTTAGTCATAGGCTGCAAAGATAAGACACTCGTCATTTCTGATCCTGAAAAAAAGTCGAACAAACTTCTCGAAGGTCACACAAACGCTGTCACATGCTGCGGATTTACTAAAGGCGATAAGTTTATCATTTCTGGTAGCGAGGACAAAACAGTGAGAGTTTGGAGTGTAGAAACGAGAAAGGAAGTTGGCAAGACCAACGAATTTGCGGCTAAAATCGTAAGTATTTCTATCCTAAAAGAACAGGAGCAGAGCCTTTTCGCTGTTGGCGATGCTAGTGGAAGTGTCACTCTATGGGAGTTAGACAATTCGGACGAAGATAATGTAAAACTCAAGCTTCGCTGGGCAAGCCACCAAGCAGCGTTCCAAATCGAGAGGGAACCACATAAGAACAAACCATAAGTTTGATTTCATAAGGCCAATTATCATTTCATCATTACATGTGGTAGGGTCTAGACAATTACCATAAAAGCACTAAAACTCATCAAAAACTTCATGATTTACCAATGATGTTATTTTTCTTCACTTAACCAAGTCATCAGCAAAGACTACACTCATTATTAATAGTCAACTCTCTTAGCTTCGCTTAAGATATTAAAACATCAAATAAAGAGACGTTTATTTGTAGTCTAAACATGAATAACATTTGGATGACTCCAATGCGGGTTCTTCCTTAAGTCGTCTGCGCCTTTATCGCTCAGATAATTATTCGTGATGTAAATCTCCTTTAAATTCTTCCAACTCGTGTTCTGGCTGAGACTACTCGCTCCTGCGTCATCAACCAAATTGCTTGACAAATCAAGCGTCTCGAGGTTCACCCACGACATGTTTTTGCCCAGCTCAGCCGCTCCTTTATCGTCAATCTGATTACCATGCAAGTCCAGATACTTTAAGCTCTTCCAACTGCTATTTTTGCTCAAGGCCGCAATTCCTTTATCAGTAATCGCGTTACGCGACAAATTCAACGTCTGCAGGTTCACCCAGCTCGTATTTTGGCTTAGCCCTTCAACACCCAAGTCATTAATTGTGTTGTTATACAAAAACAGCGTTTGGAGGTTACTCCAGCTGGTGTTCTTCGCAATCTCCGTCACGCCTTTCTCTCCGAGCGAGTTACTGGAGAGGTCAAGCAACTGCAATTTAGTCCAAGCCGTGTTTTTGCTGAGCTCGGCTGCTCCTTCAACTCCGAGCGAGTTTCCATACAAAGAAAGCGATCTAAGCTCCGTCCATGTGGAATTCTTATTGAGCTGGACAATGCCTTCTACATCGATTGAATTCGATCTGAGGTTCAGCTCCTGGAGATTTTTCCAAGCGGTATTCTTGCTCAGTGCAGCGACTCCTTCTGAGCCAATTCCATTGCCTTCTAAATCCAGCGTTTGCAGCTCGGTCCAGGTCACGTTTTGGCCTAGCTCCGAAGCGCCTTTGGATGAAATCGAGTTAAGTGGGATGAGCAATTCCTGGAGTTTCGTCCATGACTTATTTTTCGCTAGTCCTGCTGCGCCTTCTGCTCCGAAGCCGTTCTGCGCGAGGTCAAGGGTCTTTAAATCCGTCCAGGACGTGTTTTCGCTGAGAGCGCAGACTCCTTGGTCTCCGATAGAATTATCTTTCAGAATCAACGTCTTGAGGTTCTTCCAGCTCTCATTTTTGCTCAGCGCTGCTGCTCCTTTGTCTCCGATTGAATTCGTCTTCAGGTTCAACGTTTGCAGCGTGGTCCAACTCGTGTTTTTCGCTAATTCTGCCACGCCTTCCAGACCGATAAGATTGTTCTGGAGGTTGAGTTCGGTGAGGATCACCCAGCTCACGTTTTTGCTGAGTCCCGTCGCGCCCTTGTCTCCAATCGAGTTATCTGAAAGGTTAAGGAACTGGAGATTGGACCAAGAGGTATTTTTGGCCAAATCTGACGGTCCTTTGTCGCCTAGCACGTTAGTGGAGAGATCAAGACGCTGCAAATAGGTCCAGCTGGTGTTCTTGCCTAAAGGCGCGCCGCCTTTGTAGCTTATCGAATTGTAAGAGAGGTTCAGCTCTTGAAGATTGCGGAATCGTGGGTTTAGACTGAGGAATTCCGCGCCGCTGTCTCCGATTAATTTGAAAGATAGATCGAGTTCTGTTGGTTCTGCCCAGTTTTTGTTGAGATAAGTCAATGTTTTTAGCGATGGCCAGCTAGCGTTGCGGCACAAGTCAGCTGCTCCCTTCTCAGTGATGCTGTTTACCTCAATATAAAGCTCTTGAAGGTTCGTCCAAGTCGTATTTTTGGCTAATTCTGCTGCTCCCTTATCAGTAATGGAGTTACCTTCGACATTCAACACCGTTAGATTTTTCCAATTGGTGTTCCCAGCCAATGCCGCTGCTCCCAGGTCGCCAATGGTATTGCCTTGGAGGTTTAATTTCGTGAGGTTGTCCCAAGGGTTGTTCTTGCTTATCGCCGCAATCCCTTCGAAACCGATTAAATTTCGGGCCAAGTCTAACACTTGAAGGGATTTCCAATTGGTATTGGTTAGATAAGTGAGGCCTCGGTCAGTGATGGAACACAAAACCAGGCTGATGCTCGTCAAATGCGGCATTTTGTAAGACGCCAGCAATTCCACTCCGAGGTCCCCGAGCTGCTCTTCGTCCAGTGTAAGTTCTTCGATATTATCATACACACCTCTGCGGGACTCATCAATTAGTCTTTTCCCAGCTGCCTTGACCCATTTCTGAATTTGCTCGAACCTCTCCTTGTTTATCCAAACGCCTCTGCCTGCCCCATTCTTTTCACCGGCCTGATGCACTCCGATCACATAGTACTCACCATCACCAGCCTTATAAAACACTCCGGCTCCGGTTTGTCCCAGCGATGTGGTAACTTCATATTGCATTGACCCTTTGGCAGTATCGAACGATAGAAGCTTACCTTTGGCTCCCCATTGTTCATAATTCCCTGGTTTCCCTTGGGTTTTATCTGCTGGGTAGCCGATCACTTGGGCATCTTTATCAGCAAGCGTCTCACTATGATCAGTAACATGGAGTCCGAAGTAACCAGTCATGTGACCGACAGGATTTTTCAGAACCAAGATGCCGTAATCTTCTTCCGAAACACCGTTGGCATCGTCGTTCTGATGCGAGATGAAGCCAGGAGGCACGTACATATCCTCGCAATCGAACGTACCGAACGGAGTAGTATTACCGCTCATGCCTGGGAAGAAGTAAATTTTACGATATCTCTGTCGATATGGCTTCTGGTCATTATATAAATTATGAGCTGCCGTCAAGACGATCGAAGGAGCTATCATGATACCAGTGCCCCAGAGATGTCCTCCCTCCTCACCGGTTTCAATCTTTATGACGCCATGAACGCTGTTGGGAAAGGATTTTGTGTTTTCAAACTTGACGCGCAGATCGATTGCCTCGATTTTCTTTTCTTCTTCGCCTTGGTGGCGTTCGGGTACGGGCTTTGCAGAGAAGTAGTAGGTTGGAGCTCTGTCTTTAGTCACAGCTTCCTGTGGTGCGAAGGAAAGGGTTAAGATAGCGTCGCCTTCATCCTTCGTGATTTGGAGACCGAATTGAGCCTCTTTATTTGTTGAGCGGCGGTAGATCGAGGCTTCTAAAGACTCTTTGGTTTCGTTTCGAGAAGCTAATACTCCCATTTGCGTCTAAGAACAAATTGTTTAAATATTGATTTAACTAAGGAGTGGTCAGTTCAAATTGGGAACGTGATCGCCTAATCAAAATTAAGGAAATAACCATATGATTTGGAAATGCTTGCAAAGGAGGTTAAGGTCGAAAAGAGAGTCATCGACCGATCAATATCGATAAAATCCTTGAGATTCTTGATCGATTGATTATTTACTAATTGAATAAATCGTAATGAGGTTCCGCACTGTTCATGCTGAAAATGAAATGAAGATTTGAGTATATTATCATTCTCATTCATTAGATGCCAGATAAAGCGATATTCCGCTGTCTCAAGCATCATTCGGGCGCTATTGGAGAAATAATGTCATGAAACTTCACAAAAATCGACAAAAAATGCGATTATGAGACACTATAATCCTTAGCCTCTGTCAACACAGCCATCAATCCACCACTTTCCGAATTTTGTATTTAAATGAGTCTGAAAAAACTCCAAAAATCACTTAATTTATCATTTTTTTCCATCGGAAAAGCCAGCCTCGGACTACTAGATGTTTTAATTCCTTCTGACAGACCAGGAGCCCATGGCCGACACTGAACACCTTTTCCGACGCAAAGGATTTTTGGATATTTTTTTATAAGAATGGACTCACGAGCCCTCTGATACGGTATTATTATTTAGAAAATAGGCAATGCAACGCGTAATTAATTATATTTTCGAATTCTAATATTGCGATTATGAAGAACGCCTACAGCATTTTCTTGCTCGCCTGCCTTTTCACAGGCGCACTAACCTTCTCGATTCCTGGTGTTTCCATCAATGTAAATTCCCCGCCTTCCAACCTGATCAAACCGCGCGAAATCTTTTACTTTAGTCGTTTGTCAAAGGCGCAGATATACCTCTCTACGCAAATGAGCTGGATTCCATTGTCGCTCAATATCCTTTCGACTACTACTCTCTCAGCTTCTGCAAACCATCAAAAGAAGACCACTTGACCCACCCTGAAGAGAACCTGGGAAGCATTTTGCTTGGTGATCGTCATGATCTCACTCCATACAAGGTGATAGCTCGTCCTTGGCTGCGGCTAACATTTCTAATAGCTTCACATGCAAATCAATACAACCTGCAGACAGTTATGCTTGGTGAATTTGACCGAAACCGACATTAACATATTTTCCTGGATGATCGATCTCGAATATACTGTCAACTTGTGAGACACTTTCAAAAGAACATACTAACCGCTTTTTTCTCTAGCGTTGTTGATAATCTTCCTGCGCTCTACACCTACGACAAGGATTTACAGAAGGTCGGATTCCCTATTGGTTATGTCCACGTACCTTTTTTTTTTGGTCGGAAAACGTCTTAATTTTTTTAATTACGTTGATTTTAAGGAAAATCAATATTACATCTACAACCATATCGCATTCTACCTTGAGTACTATAAGGCTCCAGATAGCAACCAATCCAGAATTGTCGGATTCAGAGCGGAGCCTCACAGGTAGCGTTTTTTATTCGAGGAAAAAAATCTGATATGTGACTGATAAAACTAGTTTGGGATATGTCGCAAACATCATAATGGACGAAAAGTTGACTGAAACTATCGTCCCTTGGCCTCAATGCACGGAAGGAGAAATGATGAACTACCAAGACTCTTTCCCTCAGAAGCTTGAAGTCAATGGGTCTGTGCTGTTCACCTACGATGTCTTTTTCATTGTAACACAATGAGTTTTTCATGCGGTGCCTAACTATGTTCGCTGTAGGAAAGCAATAAAACGATCGGAACGAGATGGGATGCCTACAAGCTCCTGGGAGACGAAGAGATCCATTGGTTGTCCATCCTCAACTCATCCGTCATCAATATCATTCTCACCTGCATTATCGCTCATATTCTGAGAAGAACCTTGAGAAACGATGTGAGAAAATACGAAGAGGTAGATAATCGCTCCATCGTCTGTTCCCAACTGATTTTCCTTGCGCTTAGCTTTCAAGATCTGAGGATCTTGCCGAAGACTCAGGCTGGAAGCAGCTCTCCAGAGAAGTTTTCAGAGCGCCTGAAGGCTCACTTTTCCTCTCAGTCTTCGTCGGAACGGGAGTTCAGATTGGATTGATGATGCTTTTGACCCTCTTCTTCGCTTGCTTGGGCTTCACCGAAAAAGCTGATAGAGGCTCTCTTCTCACCATCGTCATCCTCCTCTTCACCTTCATGGGAGCGTTCGCTGGATACTACTCCGCGAGAATCTACAAAATGTTCAAAGTAATCGACCTATCAAAATTCCGTTGCTTAATACAGCTTTTACTCTCAGGGATCCCACTGGATTCAATGCACAATGTTGACCGTCGTCGCTTACCCAGGAGCCAACTTCATTGTGTTTTACATCATCGATCTGATGATGACGATTGAAAGGTCATCTGCAGCAGTAAGCGATCTATGCTTTATGCAAATCTTATGAGTTCCTAGGTGAGCCTTTCCACTATCCTGACCCTCTGCTCCTTCTGGTTCGGTATCTCCGCGCCTCTCGTCTTCCTCGGAAGCTTGATCGGATTCAAAAAACAAGTCATTGAAGTCCCAGCTAAACCCAACCCATTGGCAGCGGTCGTCCCACCTCAGCCTTGGTATCTCAGCACCTTCTTCTCCTGCTTGCTTGGCGGTCTCCTTCCTTTCGGGTAATGGCTAATTTCTTTGATTTTCGCTGATAAATTTTGTATTAGTGCCGTGTTCATGGAATTGGTTTTCATTATGATGTCAATCTGGAGACACTCCTTCTACTATTTGTTCGCGTTCCTGTTCCTGGTGGTGATTATCTTGATTGTTACCTGCGCCGAGATTTCTATTGTGATCAGTTATCTCCAACTCTGCCAGTAAATAAAATGTGCTTTTTGAATTGGTTTTTAACTGTGAAACTCTTTAGTGGTAACCATAGAATCTGGTGGAGATCTTTCCTGACAACTGGCTCGAGTGCGTTCTACGTCTTCGCATATGCTATTTTCTACTATTTCACACAGCTTAATATCCACGGATTCGCCTCGACGGTGCTGTATTTCGGCTACATGGCGTTACTGTCGCTGACTTTCTTCGTATTCTGTGGATCGGTTGGATTCTTCGCCAGTCTTATTTTTGTGAGGAAGATCTATACAATGATTAAGTTAGATTAAAAGGATATTTACCGGTTATATAAATGTATTTCCTTTTCTGAGACAAATCATTACAGATAGGAACTAGTCATAGCGAACAAAGCGAAATAACTTAAAATAATTATTTTCCTCTCTTTCTTCTTACAAAGTATGCTTGAATCTTTAATTTCCTTATGAATGTCGTAATAAGCATAAATAATTTGCGGCCAAATTACACAGTTTGACAGGTAATATGCAATCTACGTATATGTTTAAAACTCTTGCAACACGAACAACAGAGAATTGCAAAGTCTAGGACTTACTCTTGAATTCTTGAAAATAGATAGGCTATTATGCCTTCATGTCACAATTTTAAGGGTTCCATGCCTTTGGTTGATTTGAACCCTAGGGATGTTTTTCAATAACCTCACTACCGTTCACAAATTATTAACTTTCTTTTTAGCTGTTTTATGTAATTATATCATCACCTCTTACTATAAAAGTTTCATTTGGACCGAAAAAGTCAAAATATTTGCTCAAAATATAGGAATCGATATGGATTAGTCTTCATTGTTTTCAATCGGCGAAGCGAAGTTATTTCTCTTGTAAATGACAACTGTATCTCATTGATTTTCCTCTCGATTTTGAAAGGAAAATTAAATAATTGTACTTGAATAATTTATTTTAAGCGGGAATTTTTTGAAATAAGGCACAACTGAACAGACGGGAAGAATATAAACTTTTTTAAAATGTTATTCCGAGTCGACGACATCCAGATCCTCTTCAACAAAATCCAAAAGAAAGCCCTCAAAGGAGGCGTTACAGTCGTTATCTTTGTTTCTTACGAGATCGACTCACTCTGCGCAGCTCACATCTTGACCGTAACCAGACCACCTCTCAACCTCCAGTTTACCACAGACTTATAGGGCTTGCTCAAAGATGAAGGAATCCAATACAGAATAGTCCCTGTCAGCGGCTTCGGAGACCTCAACGAGAAGATCGATGAGCTTGAAGGCCAGGAAAGCGTATGCTCTTCTTTTTCTGAACTAGTCTGATTTAAATTCAATAAAGATAAGAAGCATCATCTTATTAAACAGTGGAGGAGGAATCGACTTGACGCAGAAGTGGTTTGCTACTAACCCTCAGGACGTCAGAGCCTACGTGCTGGATTACCATCGACCTATCCACCACAGAAATATTCTATCCTCAAAACAAGTAAGTTCTTTGGAAAAATTAATAAGTAACCGTTTGGCGCTGTAGATTATCGTCGTTGATGATGGCTATTGCCAATTTGAGTACGTTCCAAATGAATCGATTTTAGAGGGAGAAGGGGATACGTCTGAAGAAGAAGCTGAGGAAGAGAAAAACGAAGACGAGGGAGAAATTCTCTTTGAGGAGGAGGAAGAGGAGAACGATGAAAACCAAATGCAGATGGAAAGGGACCCTAATGTAGAAAACGAGGACGCGTCGAACCAAGATCAGATCGATGAAGATCTTGTAAGAAATTGACTATTCGAGAATTGATTGGATTTATTCCCTGCGTTTCATAGCATAAAATGGCCAAAAAAAGAAAGAGAAAGCAACAGTTGATGAAACTCGAGAAGAAAAGGCTAAAACAAAATGAATGTAAGATAAATTTGTTATTATTATATTGTGTACTAATTCATATGTGTAGATAAAAAGCAAAAGCAATATTACAGTGGCAGTTACTACGGTAAATCTGTCGCTGGGCTCATATATGCGCTTGCCCAGCAGTTGAATAAAGAAAACTTAGATTACTTATGGTAAGTGTTACTTAGGCTTATTGGAATAAATAATTTGACATGGGAAATAGGTTTTGGATTTTGGGCTTGACGGATCAGTTCATTCACAATAAAATTAACTACGAGTCATATCGTGAGTTCGCGTATGAGTGTCAGTGTGAAGTTCTGAGATTGAGTCCTTCTGCTCAGGATACCAGTAAGGACCTTCATGCTCTTTGGCGAGGTGTTGACCTATTTTCATTAGGAGTGTTCCAAGAAATTCAATTTGAAGACAGAAAATCCATTGAACTCGAAACTGTAAATCGCCCTACTGGTACCATCATCATAGAAAGAGAGTAAGTTTTCTGTAAAAAGCCGCGATAACACTGTGAATTTGCATAGTCTGAGGTTTATGCTGCTCAGAAACTGGTCGCTCTATGAAAGTATGTATAATTCAGAGTACGTCTCTTCGAAAATGAAGCTTTGGAAGGTGAGACAAAAAGCCTCTCAATCACCTAATTCTTTGCCTAGGAATCCGGAAAAAAGGAGCTCAACCAACTGATTGCAAGAATGGGTGTGCCTCTGGACCAGGCAAAACAGGAATATCGGTTCATGGATGTACTCCAGCCCTTTTCTTGGTCATTTACTCATAATTCTATATAGAATTCTATAAGAACGACTCTCAAAGATAGAACAATGGAAGCCGTCAATAAATTCCATCAAAGTCTCAGCGAGATTTTAATACCATCTTTCCTTCGAGTAAATTGATAATTTATGCTTTTTCAATATCCTCTCTAGCAACTTGAACGTAAAGTCCAGATTTCAGCAACCGATATGGTCTATGGCCTCTCGGCAATTCTCGAAACTCCGAAAGTTTTAACCGTTCCAGGACCTACACCGGAAACTGTAAGAAAATTGATAATTATCTCTCTCATTGTTTCTCGTAACGTAAATTAGATATCCGTGAATAAGGAGGAGGAAAAGATCCAGATGCAGGAGCCAGAGTCGATGGATTATAATAAAATCAGCAATTTCTGGTACGCTTACGATGCGATCCAAGGGTACATCCTCTCATTTTGAAATCTTACCAATACTCGTTTGTTAGAAACAAGCTCAAATTAATCGAAGAAGGAATTAAACTCGCGAAAGATATGCAAAAAACGACGATTCAAGAAGGTAAATTCACTCTCCTACAGTGATTTAGCTCACAACTTCCTTTGAAAAGCGATCTCAATCATTGAGCGTCGAAATATCCAAACCTGCAGAGAATTCCGTTTTTCCGTCCTTGGAGATCACAGCATAAACCAAGTTTTCTTCCAACATCCAAAAACACTACAGAAGCTTGCTTCGCTTTTAATCAGCTACTGCAAAGTGAACTTATAGAGCTGAGTTTGAAAGAATTAACACGTGCTGTAATTAGGAAATTAAACCTGAAAGAGCAACCGGAGAGACTACTGCAGATAAGCCACTTATGATTGGTGCGCTTAATAAAAAGAAGAATACATATCTTGTCGTCGGAGTCATTGGGACTCCGGGACTGCTTGGAATTGAGCAGAAGAAGTAAACTTTTTTTATTAATGAAGAGTGTGGACTAATGATTGAATAGTAAATTTGGAACCAAGTTTTTGTCGGCTGCTAAGAAAGCAAGTATTAGAGCGCGCCATGATAACTTTGAGACGTCAATTATTGAAATACATAAAGATGATTTTGAGGCATTTATAGAGGAGATAATTGAGGCTCAGTAATATATATATTCAATTTAATTTGTTTGTTTGTTGACTGCTGTTATATTCGACTGTTTTTATTTCAGATAAAAGCAGAATGATTTTTAAGACTTCATCATGATGTCGTCTTTTGAAAAAAAATATTGCACATTAGAACAGCTTAGTTTATTGTGTTGCTGGTTTCTATCATCACCAACCTCCCCTATCAACAGTTGTGCAAAGTTGGATTATAAGAAATCTCACGCAATAGGCGATGTTATCTGCACTTAACATTTCGTAATAGATCCACTATAAATTTGAAAGTAAGTTCTTTTTTTAACAGTTGTTCAACTTGACCGAAATTTCTCTAAAGCTCTACAGCAATTGAATTTTGGCCTTAAGCTCATCGATGTTTTTACTTTATTCAGGATATCCGTAAAAATTCCATTAAATCGCAAAAAATTCTCATTCTGAAAAATTTGGATCAGGATCCACTTAAATCTGGAACTTTAGTTGATTCATTTTACAGGACCACAAAAGACATATTATTCCGCTTCTAACTTTGCAGCCATGCCTTTTTACAACTCTCTCCCAACTCTAATAGGAAAGGCCCGCTCTCGCAACGCAATTTAATCTAGGATTAATCTCAGACATTATTAAAGATGTCAATAGAGAAATTCATTTTTCGGTCAGTTTAATGAAAGTATTCAGTTGACCATCACAACCTTTAGACGTAAATGAGTGAAAGAAACTACAATGCATATTGGAATTTCTATCTGCTCGGGACTAAGCTGCTAGAAATCCACTGGGAATTAATTTAAGCAGAAGAGGCAAAGCTTTGGCCTGTTTCTCTAGACCATCGCTCATTTATTTTCTGTTGCGGCAATCTTCTGAAAAAACCTTCTGCTTCCCTTACCCCTGTAATTTTCCATTAAGTCGTTAATCCATAAAAACACCTCTATATCCCTAAAATAATAGCATTTACTCATAAAATGAGCGTAAAATCCAGTTTTGAGGCAAAAGGAAGAAACTGTGGTTCTATAAGATAGTGCAACTTATTCCTGATCGATCATGATCACTCTGTTAAGAAGCGAAAATTTGGCTCAGGATTCGTATGCTTTCAAATATTTATTTATCTCTCTTTTTCTAATAGCTGAGTTAAACGGTATCAAATTCAATTCGATTTCATGATTCACTTCGACTATTTATACACCCAAATTCAAGAAAGGAGTATAATTAATTTTCCAAAATAAACCAATCTTCAATTACATTTTCTTCTTCACATGCTATCGTTCATTGATCCCAAACAGAGTGTAAAGACTCCCAAAGGAAGACCTCTCGGAGGCTGGGATGACGACACCTGCGATGATGAAAATATGATAGCGTTGAAACCAGCAAACAAGCTATACACTCAACAAAGCAACTCTTCCACCGTCCAATCGACTCAACCAACATCATCTAATCCTAACTCGCTCACTACGAAAGCTGAGTTGATTCAAGTGACCGAGGACTTTTTAAACATTCAGTAAGATAAATCCTCACTATTCTGGTTAATTAAACTTTTATAGTGATTATGAAAACAGGCTTATCAACAGCACTATTGGACTTGGGGGCGTAAGACTCAAGCAAACAGATCAAATCCTCGAAGATTTTGTTAAGGCGGCTGAGAGTCTTAGTGTTTCTATTATTGGAAGTATTCTGATTTATAGAGCCAGATCTGAAGGTCTTCAATTTGTTAGCAAAGCGGTAAAGTCCCACATTTATTTCTCATATAACCAATTTGCGTAGAGAATACTGTATGATATTGAAATCCTGGCGAAGAAACTGGAAGCCTATCGCATATTTTTCAAACAATACATTACTATTCTCAAAGAAGTTCGCAATGGACTCAAGGAAAGCAGTCCCAGCAATCTCGCTCAGTTGAGAAGCATTCTGGATTCAATTATTTGTTTCCTTGAAGATTCATCTCATGTCGACTCTACTATAAAGACCCCACCAAAAACAGTTGAGGAACATCTATTGAATGCTCCAACGAGTAAGGTCAGCGCTTTTAGTTTCATAAAACCAACGCAAGAGACGTCCAACGCTAACCAAACGAGCACTAGCACCCAAAAGCGCTTGACAGCCTTTAATTTCATTCATCAAAGCAAAAATCAGACTCAGACTACTAACAATGTGCCAATAGAACCTGTGAAGAAAGAGACGGAGATTAAGGCCCAAGTTTTTCAAAAGGATGTCTCATTTGCTGCAGTTTCAGTCAATAATGGGCAAAACAATGCGAATACCACCAAAAAGAATGTATTTGAAGAATTAAACAGCATCGACTTCAACACGGATTTCACAAATAATCAACAAACTTCAAAGGGAAGCAGACTCGACGCTCTTTGGAGCTATCAAAACTATATGGATGGAGCTTTAGATATCACTGCAGAATTGGCCGTCCAAGCTGAGAAAAAACGACAACAGCAGCAAGAGATTGAAGATAAATTTTTTGGATTTGTTTCAGTTTCTGCTTCTTTGGTCTAAAAAACCAAGTGTATAATAAAAAGAATTAACGTTTATGTATTTTCTATACTCGTCTTGTCTTTGTCTCACTTTACCTTGCAAACTTAATAAATAAATCAAAAAAACTTCAACAAAAAGATTGCGGATTAATGTTTATAGCTACAAAGTATTTATTTCAAATAAGCCACCTTCCTCTATTCAATATTTCACTTACATTAGCAATGTATCGAAAGCTACCGAAGTTAGGGCTATCAACATTTGGATTTGAAAACACGGATATTTGAGGCCATGAAAATTACGTGAATTATTCAAATTTATCAAAATAACTCGTTAAATGCTCTTCGATACAAAATAAACTCGCCTTGTCTTGGCTTTTGTAGGAAAAGAGTAATAGTAACTAGGATTATTATAATTATACCATCGACCAACAACACCTTAATTTCTAATTTATTCAGAAAGGAATCCCACTCTTTTCAACTTCTTCTTTACCATAGCCACATTTATCGGTTTCGTACAGAATTCATCCATTCCGGCTGCCAATGCTTTATCCTCATCGGACTGCTGCACAAAGGCTGTACAGCAGATAATCTTCAAATCGTCAATTTCTTGATTTTTTATCATTTGTCGTAGCACCTTTGCAGTTTCCAAACCATCCATAATAGGCATATTACAGTCCAAAAACATCGCCTTGTATTGTTGGCAGGAGAACGAGCAGCGCTCATTTTGCCTCGTTACAATCTTTTCAATAGCCTGTTTTCCATTATACGCCCAGTGACATGGAATTCCTAACTTCAAGAGAATTTGATTCAACGCCATCAGATTGAAAGTGTCATCATCAACGATCAGCATTTTCGGACAATTGCACCCAATCAGCGCTGTAGTCGATAGAGTGTTTCTATTCATAGGAGTCGAGTGAAGTACGTTCGGTGAATCTATAATGCCGGATAATCTGATTTTTCTTAAAGGATCACCACGCAGTTCATTCCTTGGTTGCGAGTTTGAGCTCTGCAGTCTCAATGGGATCTCTCGGGCTAACTCTATCATATTTTGAGATCTAATGCCTATTCCCATAGAGCTTTCCCCCTCGGAATTTTCCTCGCTCGGTTCTTGATCCTCCCCTTTGGATTTTTCGTGCTCGTAAATATTGAAGTAGAAAGTACTCCCGACACCCTCCTCCGATTCAAAATGAATGGTTTCAACTTTCTCTTCCTCTTCCTCTTCTCTCGCTTTCGGGCTGAGTCTCTGTACGATGTTGCTTGAGATTACTAAGCCTAAACCTGCTCCAGAAGGACTGATATTTGCTTGAATTTTGAAGTCAAGCTTCTCGAGAGTTTGGAAAAGGTTTTTCTGGTTCTCCGGGCTCATGCCGACGCCTGTATCTCGGCATGATACTTTAATACCCCTCTTGAAATCTTCAGAGGGTGGAATTGGGTCTAAGGAAAGGACGATATTCCCTTCAAAGGTGAATTTGACCGCATTGCTGAGTAAATTTATCATGACTTGCTTCAATCTGTTATGATCAGTCTCGAAAACCTCCGAGCCTTTAGGAAGGTTATTTTCGAGAGTGAGCTTCAAGTTCTTTTTTTCAGCTTGCAACTGGAGCAGTTCAAGGCTTTCTTGAACCGTTGTCAGGACACTCTTGGGTTCAAAGATAAGCCGCAGCTTTCCAGACTGCATTTGTGAAAAATCGAGAATGTCGTTGACGAGTGCGAGCAAGAGATGGTTGCTTCTAATGGCAGGAGTCAGCCATTTTTCTTTCACGTTGGCGGGAGTAGCCTCGTCATTGAGAGCTTGTTCAATGAAATTAATGCTTCCATTGAGCGGGGTTCGTAGTTCATGCGAAACTGAGGAAAGCAGAAGCGTTTTGTATTTGTTGCTGGCTTCCGCCTCGATGAGCGCGTCGCGATCTGTGGTGTCAGTAATGTTGATTACAATGACTTTTTGGTTCATAAAGAGCGATTTTGTGAATTTTACTAAGAAATTTTTCTGTTGTTTCTGCTCATTGGGGCTCAGAAAAGAAATATCTGCGTTGACGAATGCGTCTGAGGACGTGCTTTCTAAGAGATAGGTTCTTATCCCTTCTAGTTGCCCATCTAAGGTAGCATTATTGGTCTTAACTGTCTAATTGTTTAATTAGCCCTCATCACACTAAATAAAAGTATTACCAGTGGTTTCTCCTCTGTGACGCTGGAAATCCTCGGCGTTTTGTCACAGTTAACCAATGGAAAGATCGACTTAACTTGAAATTCTGAAAGCAACTCTTCTACGGTCCAGCTTCCAGGTTTTTTGCCAAACATTCCATGGATGGTTCGGTTCGAATACACTTGGTTGCAATGTGAGTCAATGATCGTGATGCCTTGGCTGATGTCATCGAAGATCTTCATAAGCGCTTCGTAATTCTCGTAAATTTTCCTTTTTTCCAAAAAGTCTTTTCGCTGGTACTGCTCTTGGACGTAGATCACAACGAGATACAAAAACACTCCATTGAACGCCTCCAGGACTAGACTAGTCACGTGATGCGAGTCTTCCACTCTCTTGATAACGAAATATAGGAAATAACCCATTTGAATGATCGAAGTGAGGACTTTCATCCACCAGTGCGCAAAAATGAAATAAACGGCTACCGCGTGCAGACTCACCGACCAAGCCCATACATAAACGCCTAACGTGTCGAAATCGTTAATAGCGACGTTACCAAGCAACGGAAAGAAGGATGCCTGCGCAACCATGAGACACAAATCGAAGATGAAGTTCAATTTTCCGAAATGGTCTTTTAGTCTGTGGACGAACCTCTTCAGCAGCACTGAGACGACGATGGCCAAAACTATCAGAGCAGCCCTCACAATCACGAGATATTTTGATCTCGGATCTCCCTCCGTGGATTTAGTCGTGTATGACACAATATAAACGATAATATAACCTAATGCCAATAAGAGGATCTGAGTTATGCGTTTCCTGACCTGAAGAGTCAGGTCATGAGCGTATATTTTAAAGTGGCTTTTGTCTTTGAACTGAAGCAGGCAGTTCATCTAATCAGAAACAAAATACCAAGAGTTAATTTAATTTGAATAGTAATTCCGAGTCTGTCTGAGTAGACTGTTTTTGATAACTTTATTACCATATAAAATTGCGTTCTTGGTTTGAGATAGTTGTATTATATATATAGCTGCGTTTCATATTTTAAAAAACGTAATGATAAAGTTTCTTCTTGTTAAGCCATTAACCCTTCAGTTCCTCCCAATATACCCTTGCAAATGCCTCGGAAGCATGTTTTCTGTGAAAAGCGAATTTTGAAATTTAGAGAGGAACATTTTGCTCGCTGTCATGGAATGGGATAAGGAAAATAACTGAGATGCTTGCTTTTGGTCATTAGATCTGGTCATGAGCTTTGTTGTGCTGTTGTTTTGTATTATTGCTTCGGAGTTTTGGGACAGCTTTTGAAATCATGGTTCAATTCTGGCCTTTGATTTGCTTTGATGAGTTCACAATTAAGACCTTGATGGCGAAATTTATGGAAGTAGCTGTTGGCTTTCCAAAAGCGATAACAAATTAAACATCATAGTAATAGACACAGGGACGGACTTACATTGCATCAAGAAATACAGTAAGTGCGAATAGGTTAATTTTTATGCATTAAAGCATAAAATCCTCTCAAATCAGATGATAACATCGCTTAGCCAACTAGAATCAAGCCAAACACTCTTTGGAATCTGGAAAATAGTGGTTCGTAATTAAAAATTTAGGAAATTGATTTATTCAAGAATCAATTATGAGACTCCAGCCGTGATCGAACTTATAATTTCAAAAGGAGTCCTAATCTAAACTAAAATCTTATTATGAATTTTATATATCGCAGAATTAGGATCGTTCCTTTAAATAAATACTGCATATTAACGAATTGAATGGGTTAAACTCTAATCATAGACAATAGAAAAATTGCTAAACCCGTTCAATCTGATGAGACAAGAGAAAACGAGGAAGTTTTCCATGGATACTGCTTGTGTGCTCTCTTTGAATTGCAATTTATTTATCTATCTCGAAAGAGGCTTCTTTTTTGTTGAAAATTTCATATATGACCTCAGAAATCGTCAGTTGTGCTTCAAATCTTGCTACTTATTGCGACATGAAGGACCCAATACTTTAAGGATTGCAAGTTTTCGAGAATTAATCTCGCAATTTTTAATCGTTCGATATAATTTTCTAAGATGCATTTTGCGCTTTTGTCTTTACAACAAGCTTCGAATCCACTGAATTTCGATAGGTCCGTTTCTCCTGGACATATCATTTACAAAAAAGTGAAAAGAATGGAGCGGATTTAAGCCATGTTATTTTATATGATCTTAATCATATGACTCACTAATTATCTGCTTTGCTCATAGTTTCCTCTCTATTTGGACCAAGTTACTCACTTCCAACCGGAATGGAACCAAAGTCCATTCTATTCTTGGTTTTGCTTGAGATTCGGCTTCCATTAGTCCTTATTCAATGAATTAGAATCTATTTCAGATTTCAGAAAACGACTTTCGGAACAGTAAATTGTAAAAAAAAGAAATTCCATCGTCGACGAATGTCGATTCTTACTGCGAACCAAATTGGTCACTGAATTGAAGCAGTAAGTGGATAAGGCAGTTCTAAACAACCAAAAAAAAAAAGAAGAAATCTTCAAACAAAGAGGTCTGAAAACAACGCCCTCTCCTTTTTTGGCTCAGTCTTAAGGTGAATCGGAAATATTTCGTAACTAGAATTCAAAAAACCTCCATTCGAGAATCAACTGGACTACTGAGAACTCCAGAGACTAAATTAATTTATTGATAAGAAAAAGTTTAATCAGTAAACTGGTCGTTTAGTAAGCAAATAATTCCTTTTTTTTTCTCATCGTTTGGGAATGAATCATGAATAATTGCTGACTTTAAACGAACCATCTGAGAAATCAGTTCTTGAAGAAATGATCACTAATTCTTATAAACTCTGTTATACTGGATTTACTTTCCTGAGGAACATCCTGTCAGGGTTTACCAGTAGCTAACTGGAAGGGATGTGCCTATAAATACCCGCTCTGTCTCATAACAATCATTCAAAAAACAGATTAAATAACTCAACTCAATCTCTCACTCAATCCTTCAAAATTCTACAAATGAAGTCTTGGAAATCATTTGGTTTAGTCCTAATCGTGGCAATCATCTTAACCCTTTCACTCACCATATCTGCTCAGCGAGCCTCTCAAAACCGAAGAGGCGGGTCTCGTGACAATGATAATACTGGTATTGATAGAAGAGGAAACCGTGATAACAGAGGAGACTCTAGTCGTTGGGACGGGAATAGAAGAGGCGGTTGGAATGACGGAAGAAGAGGAGATCGTCATGACAGAGACCACGACGGCCATGGCAGAGGTCGCAATGGTTGGAATCGTAGAGGTCGCGACTACTTCAACAGATATCCTTACTATGGGTACCCAACTTATCCTGTTGCTTATGGATTGGCTTGGAACCAAGACGGTGCCCAATTTTGCTCTCAGTACCCTGTTGGAGGTCTCTGCCCACAAGTGGCGATCGAGAACTCATGCGTCTGCTATCAAGACGGAACCTGCAGCACTCAGACTTGGACTAACGCCTGCCTACAATGCCAGGTGCCAGGTGTTGTAAGTGTCAAGGAAAACGCTATATGCCGACCATACTAACAGCTTTTATTTGACGAATAATTAAAGTTCAAAATTGTGATTTGCCTAAATACTGGCAGATTTAGACTAAGATTAATATTGAAATAATATATATGAATATGTGAATATTTGCAATTGTCAACAGTCAGTCAAAAAACTATATAGACAAATATTTCATAATGAGAAATTAAACATTAATCTCTGAAAATTTCTTCACTCAGGTTCCTTGAATATTTAAGTTTAAAGAGAGAGTTAAAGTGTGTGTGTGAATCAGTCATTTGGTGAGAGGATTCTTGTTGTGGTGAATTAAAAAAACCATCCAACAATTGCAAGGAAATAAAAATGACTAATTTTCAGATTACCGACTGCTTAGCCTGAATCTATCATAATTCTCATGGTATTTGAAAAAGACATTAAATCCAAAAGGTGAAGAGGTTCAGAAGATGTTCAGGGCAAGATATGACCAAAATCGTTGAAGAATTTGAGGAGAATACTATAAAGCACCCTCTTTTATTGGCAATGGAACTTTAGGTTGAACAGCGCAGCCGAATACCATATTTCTGATGAGAAAATTTTGGGATTTGTAAAGAAATGCTACATTATCGTATCATATCGTTAAATTTTACAATTTAAGCTCAGAGTTTAGTTAATTCAGAGAACATTGTATCAAAACCTTGTTTATTTCTTGGTCAGCGAGGTAGGATAGAACAATAAAAAAACATTAGAGTTATGCAAATCGCATCCACAACTCACAAACTAGGAATGGTTTATTAAAATAATTAGTCGGTTTATTTTGCAACAGCAAGCAAAATTAATCTCGTTAGTTAAAAGAAATAAATTTTTTTGAATTTTGGCCGAATGACGGTGCTTGAAAAGAGTTGTGTAATGAATCTAACAGCCAACTATGCAAAGCGATCGATCGATCGGTAACAAATCAAATCACTTAGCTAATCACAGTATAATACAATATGAAAAAAAACGAGAGATTCTTGGAGGATGATGATGACGAAGCTGAGGAAATGAGTGTATCGTTGTGATCGTGGCCGTCGTCGTCATGTGTTGTTGCTGTTATGTATGTATGGCGTTTTGTGGTGGAAAATGTTCAATTTAGTAGTAATAATAGTAATAATCAAGGCCACCCTCAGTTTGGGTGAAACCTCCTCCACCAGCAGTTCTTGTGATTGTTGTTGTTACAGTTGTGACTTCAGTCGTGAATTCAGTTTCAGTAGTGGTTTGGGTCGCATCAACAGTTTCAGTTTGAGTTTCGAACGCAGTCTCAGTGACGTAATTGGTTGCTTCCTCGTAGTTAATTTGGGTTTCGAAGACAGTTGTTGTGGCGACTTGGGTAGTGGTTACAGTACTCTCTTCGATCTGAGTGACGTCTACGGTGTTGGTTTCTGTGACATAATCAGTAGAGGTAACGAATTCTGTGGCAGTGACGGTCACTGGAGTGAAGGCAGTTTGTGTGATCCACTGAGTTTTGGTTACAGTTGGAGCGACTGTCACGGTTGTCGTTTTCATTGTTGATTTACTGCTGTTGTTTCCATTGCCATTTCCATTTCCGTTACCATTGCCATTTCCGTTGTTACCATTGCCATTACCGTTGTTACCATTGCCATTTCCGTTGCCATTGTTTCCATTGCCATTGCCGAATGAGCTAACACCAGATCTTCGGAAGGTAACTGATGTAGAAATCAAGCAAAGGAGAAGTGCCAAAGCCAAAATCTTTTTGTTCATGGTTGAAGTCGAACTCGAAAAATATTTTTTTGGAAAAGATTATATGAATATAGCAGTCTTCGCAAAATATTTATAGCCAAACTTGAGCAAAATTCGTTTTTGATTGAATCGACAAATTCATGCACAATGATTCTTGAATAAAATGCGTTTTGTTCTTAATTTTTTATTTTGGCAGATTCCGTTTTTGATTGAATCTAATTCTGATGAGAACTGTTCCGAATTATTTGACGACCACTTTAGAGAGGCAAATACAAGCAAGTGATTGGGTTCATTTTACTATTGTATGTTGTTGAATCATGCCCTTCCAGAAGCCCTAAACCTCCAATAATACACTGGAAATTCTTAAAGGTCTATTTCTATACATTTCAGAGCCTCAGAAATTTTATTTGCATTTTAATTCTAACGTATATTTAGTTCAGGTTTTGTTGGTTCATGCGAAATGAGCACCAAATTCATTATCTTGAGTCTGAAACTCGCTCATTCCCTCTCTCATTCCCTCTCTCTTCCCTCATGTTAGCTTCCTTTCTTTTGCGGTAAGTTAAAGGTGAGATTCAGGACTATATAAACCTAAAAAAATACTCGAATGCTGTAAATTCATATTGTTCTTAGAAAATTATGGTCTCTCCATGGCATTTCAAAAGACTGAGACTCTGTAACCTGTCTCGCTCGCCAAATGACAATTTTTTAGGCCCTGTTTAGGTATGAAGCAACTTATTTAAATGTGAAAAAGCATTAGGCAGTAAACTTTGGTCTATATCATCTAATTTATGTGTTGAGGCTGTACAAAACATTTGGTCTACCTGTTTCTGCGGTATTGATAAGTAAAAGCAGAATTCCAGGCTCAAATAAAAATTCTCCTGACATTTGATGAGAGTGCTGACTCTCAGCCAGGCGTCTAAATCCAAATAATGAAGTCATCATATACGAAATTGATGCGAAAATGCGAAAGGCATAGGGTAAAAATAAAAACTCTCGAGTTCCACCATTTTGTATAATTAGAGATCTGTGAAGACTGGGAAGCGTTTCACTTTGATTAAGGTTCAATCAAAAACGTATTTGGGAAATTAAATTAATTCAATCAAAAACCGAATTTTATGCATGAGTCAAGTTTTGGTTGAAATGGACAGTTTTTTGGTTCAATCAAAAACGAATTTTGCTCAAGTTTGGCTATAAATATTTAGTGAAGATTGCTATATTCATATAATCTTTTCCAAAAAAATATTTTCAAAACAAGTTTCAACACAACTCACTAGTCGATTATCATGAACAAAAAGACTTTACTTTTCTCTCTCCTTGTTTGCTTGATTTCCCTATCAGTTACCTTCAGAAGATCAAGGAACTTCGTAGAACTTGAAAAGGGCAATGGAAATGGAAATAATGGCAATGGCAATGGAAATGGAAACAATGGGAACGATGGCAATGGCAATGGAAATGGAAACAATGGAAACAATGGAAACAATGGCAATGGCAATGGAAACAATGGCAACGGCAACGGCAACGGCAACGGCAACGGCAACGGCAACGGCAACGGCAATGGAAATGGAAATGGAAACAATGGCAACGGCAACGACGACGATGATGAGATTGGCAATGGCAATGCAAACTATCATGCTACAAAGACTACAGTCACCGTCACTGTCACCAACAACAAACCAACCACCACTACTGTTACCTCAACAAACTGGGTTACTCAAGCCTCAGGCACAGAAACTGAAATCGTCACAGCTACTAATGTCGTGACCGCAACCAATTTCGTGGAAGAAACCAATACTGTCATCTCTACCGTCGTCGCAACATGGACTGATGTTGTTACCGAAACTGCGACAGAAACTAATTTTGTCACTGAAACCACCTTCGTCACTGAAACCAATACGGTAACCGTACCTGTGACCGAAACCGAAACTCAAGACGTATGGGTCACCGAGACTACAACCGAAACCGAGACTGTAGCCACGACTGTAACAACCACAACTGTTATACCTTATACTGGTGGAGGAGGTTTCACCCAAACTGCTGGTGGCCTTGACTATTACTATTATTACTACTAAATTGAACATTTTCCACCGCAAAAGGTCTTCAATCTAAGCAAGCAAAGCAAGAATAAGCAAACTCCAAGGTGAAAGTAAGGCCACAAGACAAGACATGCATCTTCATCGCCAAGAATCTCTCTTTTTTTTGTAATTGTATTATACTGTCATTAGCCAAGTGATTTGATTTGTTATCGATCGATCTCTTTGCATATTTGGCTGTTAGATTCGTTACACAACTCTTTTCAAGCACCGTCATTCGACAAAAATTCAAAACAAATTCACGCCTTCTAACTAACGAGATTAATTTTACTTGTTGTTGCAAAAGGAATCATCTAATTTTAATTAATCAGTCTTAGCAAGTCATAAATCTTCATAATTCTCTAAAGGAATATCATCCTTCTAACATTTTTTATTGTTCTATTTCACCCACGGAAGAAACACGTGAAGTGCTCATAAATTATTAGCGAAAGTAACGAAACCCTCAATTTAAAATAAAAAATTAAAGATACGAAACGGAATAATAAAATTTTTTGACATATTCATCAAAACTTTCTTTATACACGAGAGGGATTTCGGCTACATTTTCTCACTCAAAACTTCTTTTCAATGTAGCAGAGCACTTTCGTAAAATCCTCTCTAAATTCTTCAACGATTTTGTCATATCCTGCCCTCAGCAACTTCTGTACTACTTCAGCATTCCAATATCGACTTAAGTCGTTATTCTTGTACCGTTTGCGCCATAATTTTTTCAGGATTATCCCCAAAAACTGCGAGGCCTTTAGCATCTTTGCTCTGCATGGAAATATTGCCAACGGCTCAAAGCATGCCTACCTTTTTTCATGAGTGTACAAGCTTTGTAACAAAATTGATTGAATTTTGCATCGATGGTATTCATATTCGCAGACATGGCATTAGTCCGTATAACTCACGAAGTATATGCTGAAAGCTTTGGTTTGAATAATTTCAGGGCTTGTGATTGCATTTCTTACAAAAATCGATTAAGAAAGGAGATGACACCATGTTGCTACGCTCAGCCATGAATGCTTGCACTTCTTTGGGAGATAAGGGCGCATCATTTCTTTGTGTGATCAATAATGTTATTCGCTTGAATTTCTTTTCTTATTTGTATCTTCAATGTTGAGATTTTAACTTGCAGCAAGTTGTTTGCTTGCAGCTTCTTGGTCTCTAATTTTTCGTTTTCGCCGCCTCCGAGCTGATCATCATCGATCCTGAACAAAAGATTGCATTTTTGTTCGATTTTAAAGGCTTCGGGGCCTTGTTTTTTGTTTGCTGACTCAATTAGAGGCAAATTCGGTTGCTTTAATCCTCATGAAAGTGACTGTACTTCCGAAACGAAACCATGCTTTCTGCTTTCTTCAGAATTTCCTTTACTCATTCTCAAATCATTGAAATTCTGATCTTCAGAGATTGTTGCTGGTTTGCTTGAAGACCAGTTCGTTTTGAATCTTTGTAAGCCCCCTTTGGGAAAAATTATTGAATGCTCATTCGCATTTTTGCCTCTTTCTGATGCTCTTTTGGATTGTGTCTTTGTATCAAATTTATTTTATTTGAACCTTACTATCGTTTACAATCGATGCCTAAATCGCGATAGTTCTGCGTACCACCCTTTCAATCGTAGTGAATCATTTGTTTCCAAAGACAAGTCTCCATGTGAGCGGTTATCATTGTCCTTGAATAAAAGGACAGAATACATTTGCCGTGGAAAGATGAAATAGATCGATTTTTTAATTTCTAGAGGGCATCTTCATTGAAATTTTAGTGCGCTTCTTCTTTACCTACAGCATATTGAGAAAGTGTGATATATATTGTTTTTTTGCACAAAAATTTGTTTTTCGAAAATGGCTATGAATAGATCAACCTAAGGAAAACATTCAGATGAAGATAATGGATTGTGAAAACTATTTTCGGACGGATGTTTCCCTCACAAGTTTAACTAGAAAGCACTTATATCGTTAGAATCGCAATTTTTTGTCTATTTGTTAGAATCGTATATTAATGTAGAATTTCTAAAGAAATATAACCAGCTAGTTTGAATAAACATTAATAAGTCTGCACATATTGAATCAATATTTTGGCTAAAAACCCTCTCATTTACGAAACTGGTCTGGATTTCTCATGGATTTAAGGACTTTTCGATGTGTAATTAAACGTTTTTTAACTGCTATATTTTCAAATTGCTATCTTTTCAAATACTGTCATTCAGGGAATTCCAGTTTCAATATTATGAAACATGGTTTTTGGGCATAAAAGAAACTCTTCTCTCGGAGTAGTCGCAGTTCACTTCGATTTTTCAAGAGCAGATGTGCCACTCTGGCTCTAACATGAGAAGATCCTTCAATCTTTTTGTACACCTATACTAAGAATAAAGGCCTCTCATGTTAAATTTCTCACCTTCGAAATGATTTTGCAGCTAGGAATGACTCATGGGAGGTTTAGTAGCAAATTATTTCGTGATGTTTCCAGGTTGCTGTGATGCAAGAAGGAATAAACTACTCTCTAGTTAAGCGAATGTAAGACATAATAGTACTTTCGGTTCGATTCAATAGTGACTGGTGCATCATGACTCTGCTGAGAATCAAATATTACTGGCTACCATCAGTGCCGAGTTTGATTTGCTCAACTTTCTAGACTTTTCGAGTCTGAGTGTCAATATACATCCTCTTTTTTGAAAAAAGGAGAAAATTCGCTAACCGAGAGGCAAAGAGGTGCAATTTGGCAGAAGGATTCAGCTGCTTCAAACTTCAGAGCCTTTAAGTTTTCGTTACAACCTCACTATTGGTTCGAGAAAGAAACATTGTCGTTGGCAGATGTGGCTTCAACAATTTTCAAATTATCCATATTTGTTTATTCACATATCATTAAGAAAATCCGAAGCCTTGACCAATACGAGTATAAATCTCATGGGAATGAGAGTTTTAGATCTGTAGCAATTAATATAATAAAGTACTACAACAAATTCATCACCTGTTTGTGTTCTCAAAATTAGACCAGCTTCCTAAATTTCCCTTGTGACATAGACAAATAAGGGTAGGAATATCCACATGTTTGTGCGGGAACTGGGATCTTATCTACTCGAAGAATTTAACTTGGCAAGCTGACACCACTACATATCAATTGACTCAAGAGCTCTCACAATATTATAGCTTTGATACTGTCGCTCCTCGATCCCGTTCTCAAAGCTGCTAATGGTTAAGACAAGAGTTAATGTAGATGAATTCCTCTTTGTTGTATCAGAATGAATTCAGAACATTTTCCTGAAACACGGTAGGGATTATATAAACATGATGATATTAAATGAAAGAAATCATTTTCATTGAGACTGAACCGAGTAAATGAGCGATAAAATGATACTACTGATCACTTCGGTCCTTTCTGAATAAAATTATTAAATTTATGATGAAGCTCCTACGTAGAGAAAAGAGAGCAAATTGCAAAGAGCATAGGTAAGAAATGATCCACAAGAGGTTTTTCAATAAGATAATGAAAACACTTACATGCACCAAAGACAGTTTTTTACTCAATTGGTTCTCAGGAACAAAATCTGCATTATTTCAAAGAAAGTGAAATAATTAGGAATGTGGAATGACTCCATTACCAAAAAGATCAACAGGAGCAGGGAAGAGTTCTTCTGGCATTAGAGATGACTTTCAGAAGCGCTTGAAATGTTTTCTGAGCCAATATTTCATTATTTTGTTCATTGAAGAAGATTAGCTAGTGAGCTGATAATGCGGTCGAAGATTCAGAAACCGAATTCAATATTCAATATTCCGCTGAACTTCAAACAACAGCCATACCAGAGCACCATCTACCCCGGAAATAAGTTTTGAAGAAGACTATCGACAAAGAAATGATTTCAAAGAGTTGGGAAAAATCGACAAGCTTCGAAAAAATGCCTGTGAAAAACTCATATACGAAAAGAGACTACTACATCATCAGAAGTTTGAGGAGGTCATTTCTCATTTTTGCCAAGATTTTCTTGGATTTTCAAAATTCGTGTTCAGAGAGATGCTAAGAGAAATTTTTAGAAGGAACATTTTGCCCAAAATGCTGTCACTAAAAGAAACCCCATCAGGCTCCCACTTTTTGATTCAGACAAAGATCATGACGCTTACTCTCCAATATACCGATTTTTGGAAGGAATAACAAGCCTATAGGCGAGCTTTCTAGCAATATCATTCTGAATGTCACCCCAGATGTGAGAAGCTCCATTTTAAAGGTAATGAATAAAACCTCACATTTGAATAAATATACTCTTTTAATGTGAACTTGAAATGAAAATATGTATATATGAGTATTTTTGATCTTCTATTGCCATTTCTCAGGTTAGAAATGGAAAACTGCGCAGAAATCTAACTCTCAGCCAGAGAAATGAACGATGGGAAGCATCCTCTTCTTTTTACAACATATCAAAATCTTTTCTGAAAATTCCCCTTATGTCAGGATGAATGGGCTTCCATACGAACCAATAATCTAATGATTAGTATCATTTCAGAGCTTATTTCTCATCTTACATTCCCAGAAGTCAAAGTTGCTTTTTCATTGTAAGATCGACATAATTTTCAAGAGTAGTAGTTAAATAATAATTTAATAAAAACAATGATTCCTGTGAGATGAGCTATATTAAAGCTGCCCATTCTAGCCCCTGCCACAATTACAAGAAAATAGTTTCGTCTCTAAGTTCATTATTCTGTAATATAGTAAATCGCTGTTCCTGAATTGAGAATCGATTTTGTCCCTAAATTTCTTTTATCATTTAAGAATTGATCCACTGTTTTGCGACTTAATAAATCAGAAATAAATTTTTGAGAGGCTACTTTTCAGTATTCTAAGAATGCGATGATCAAACGCAAACATGTATAGGGGAATCAATATTCATTCTTTTAATATTTCTTTGTGGCTTTCTTTTGGAGAGATGATTATCTTTGATTCTTTCTCAAATGAAACAAACAGACTTAGCTGCCTCTATCAATTAAATAAAATCGCACTTATTGATTAGCAAAGATAAGTTACCTCCATCTGAGGTGCTTCCAGTATAAAGCTTTTTTCCAGTCTTGAAGTCCAATAATGCTGCTGTTGTATCTCTTGAAGCACTCGCGAGCATATCACCGCTACGACTCCATCTCACACAATAGATCCAATCTAGTAAGCAATGATTAGAGGTCAGAAAAGTTCATTAAACAAATCAAAAAAAATTTACCTTGATGAATGCCATCAAAAATTTGGACGATCTTTGATTCTCGCTTGTCAAATATCTTCACATCCCCATAAATACCACTTGAAGCCAGTAGGTTCCCATTGTTCTGGCATATATCAATCCAGAACACAGTAGCTAAAAGTTGTAAATGTCAAATCAAGAAGTAGAAAAAAACACACGTGCAAAACATAAAATTAATAGCATAGTTATCTCTTTAAGTTGGAAATTGAATCGTATATCAAATGAAAAGTCGAAGGAAAAGAAATAAGCTGCACTACTTACACTCTGATTCAAGTTGAATTGGACTCTTCAAAATGAGACTTTTCTTTTCAACATCTAGGATGTTGAGGCAATCCCACTCGTACTTAATGAATAATAATGGCTCATCAGGATGAGTGCTCCATCTACAGCGTCCCCAACTGCCTAAAAAGTAATTTGAATGTTGTCAAGACATTAATTAATAAAAACGGATCCGTCAGGTCATATTGGAGACATGAGGACGTTGAAAATTAGAGATATTGAAAATTTTT
>ENA-UOTZ01000397-UOTZ01000397.1-compost-metagenome-genome-assembly--contig:-NODE-397-length-36968-cov-7.588599_pt1 | contig 36968 bp, 25 predicted proteins | sample MGYA00238144_ERZ746983 | MGnify/ENA primary metagenome ERZ746983 (study PRJEB28759, sample SAMN06268863) | compost metagenome | isolation source: single cell | place: USA: California, Emeryville, Joint...
GTAAAGTGTTCGCCTGTCTCTTCGCTGTCGTCGGCATGTTGATGTTTGCGATTCCAGTCGCCGTTTTGGGTAATAATTTCCAAGATGCTTACACCCGCAAATTAGAAAAAGATAAGATCGAAGCGTATAAGGAAGAGAAGTTCAAAAACAACACTCAGAATCTCACTGAGGCGCAAAAAGAAATGTATTTTATGTCTGAAAGGATATCGTCTATCGACCAAACGAATGAAAAGATTATGGAATTGCTTCAACATAGCAAGACTCTCTATGGCACCGTAGCTCGAAACGTACGGCATCTGTATCGATCGATCTACGATGAGGAGGATCAGCTACAGAAGCGAGAAAGCATGGTTCGTGAGGAGAGTAAGTCTCTTGTGCATAATTTGCAAAATAAGATGGACTCGAGGATACAACTGATGGAGAAGCTGATGAAAGCGAAGAGGAAAATCAAAATAACAAACCTTTTCAGAGGAATGAGAGATCCTTCCAAAAGAACTGAATTTTCTCTGCATGATAGCTCGATGCATTGCGAACCAGGAGATTTCAATAATGGAGAGATGACTCCGCAGCGGGATAGGCGAAGAGCGTTGACTCTGTTTCCTATTAAAATGAGAGAGGATTTAAATACTTCAACATATATCCCAACGGAATTGCATCCGGAAAGAAGTCAGATCCCTGTGAGTAATTATAAGAATTATATGCGATTGTATGACTCATACGCCTCAATGAGCCCGAGAATATCGAGCATAAAGAGGGGAAGACGAGCTGAGAGTCTCCAGGTTTCGAGAAAGTCTGAATATCATCACATTAAAAGCAGCACGCTGGAAAACGAGAATGAAATTATTAGATTTTACAATGAGAATTTTGGGGTTTTATCAAAAGAGATGCTTCAAGAACTACTCAATTCCGACCTTGATATCTCACCTTCAGAAGAAGAGGAACCCCAGTCCGGAATCGTCAGGGAAATGAACAATTTCATTGATAAAGAGAGTGTTTCGCCGCGGATCCTGTTAATGAAATCGCCGAGGAAAGGCAGTGATAAGACGTGGTCAAGCTCCTTAAAAACAGAGAGTATCATCGTAGAAAATAAGCATAGAGCAAATATGAAAAAGACAAGTATATTTAACCCGAAGCAAATCATGGCCCGGAAACCTTCGAGAGATAATAGTAGGATGTGGGAAGAGGCGGATTCGATAATAAGTGAGCTCGAAAAGAAAGGCCGGTTAGGAAATCTCAGGAAACCAAGGAGTGTAAGTTCCAGTTTTAGTCGAAATTTACAGAGTCTGAGTCGATTTTCGAAACCAATGTCTTATAATGACAGTCAGATATTGAGAATGAAGGTTGCGTCAACTACTGATAGGACTTCTCGTAAACTAATCGGAGATGAGTGGGTGCCGTCGACGATAGCTGAAGATGAGAAAGAGGGGTATCAGCAAAAGACGATTCGAAGATCGACTGATAACCGAGTTTCAACAAAACATGCTGGAGAAACAACACCGCAGCAGACTAAAAAACAAATGTTTTTCAAGACGATTTTGAAGCATAAAGTCACGAATCCTCAGTCAGTGGCTCCAGATTAACGCGCTTTTTTTTGTGTTTGATTAAGTCTAAGTAGATAGTTCAGAATACTAGTTGAATAAGAATATAATTCTCAAGACATTTTCAAAATTTTATAGTTTAGCAAAATGATAAATTTTTTACTTTGTTCTGACAGTTTAACATATTTCTGTTGTTAATTTCAATCTATCAAACCAAGTGAATCAAAAAATTCAACTGCTTTTTAGTCTGATTTCACTTAATAATTGAGCTTTAATCACACAACAGTTCGTAATAGCAAATTAATATGCAAAAGTTCCTCCCTCCTCTCGATCCTTCAAAGCAGCGGCTTCTAAATCGTAGTTTCATTCTTTACTATATGATTTACTTTTAATGACTAACTTGACTTTGAAGGGAAGGCCAGTCTATTTTCTAGTGAATTATTCAGATCTGCCTTATCCAAAAAAGAAAAAGCTTCTCTCTCAGCAGTCGAAGCAAATAAAGGGAATAAATTTTTCGTTGAAGTACGTCAACTCGAAAAGGACGAAGATAAATCTAATACTCGAGTAGACCGTACGATATTTGAAGACGCTGAAGTTATTGGTCAAGTACTACTATAGCTCTTTCACAAAATGACTAGTGAATAGGCTTGGGACAAACTTATTGTTTGTCTGAACAGACGACTAAAATTAATTTTTGTACTAGATCAGCATGCTGTGCATGAAAGAATCCGATATGAATACTACCAACAGAAATATCGAGATTACCCAGTATATCAAAGCGTTCATCAGAAGTCAGATCAAAAACAAAAGAATTTTGAGCGGTCGATTGTCGAGCATAAAATAAAAGATTTTGAAAACTATAGCTCATACTTATTCGAAGTGAAATGCTCGAATGAAAGCGAGAAAGTTGTGATTCCTGCAGAAAAAATGGATTCGACAAAGCAACTGGTTGCTGCCTTTTCTGTTTTTTTAACATTAAACAGTTCATGCCCTTTAGCTGAAAGAATGCCTTTTGGAAGTCCAGTTTCCAACTGTCAGTGTGGCTCCCACTCAACACACTTGGATTATCGGTGAAGGTAAGAAGTCCTGTCAAAGGAGCTAGTTTTATTAGATTTGTGTTTAGTTACCAGAAGTCCATTTATTCTTAAGGAGAATTTTGGAAAAATTGCCTGCAATGCTATTAACCAGAATGCAAAGATGGGTTATAATAATGTCAAGATAATATTGCAAGAAACTTTCGACGAGTAAGATCATTCGTTCTCTACTACAGATATGAGACAATTTGATGTTAAAGTCTATTAGCAAGTAAGTCCTGTAAAAACGGAATCAAGTTTGGAGACGGATTAACTAGAATCAATATGAAAGAGCTGATTTCTCAACTGAAGCACTGCGATTTTCCGATGTATTGCGTGCATGGTAAAATGGTGTGATGACATTCTTACCTACATTTACTTTATTTAATAGGGAGAAATACTGTCTTTCCTCTAAAGATTAACTCAGAGTTTAAAGTATCTAACGTTAGGAATAAGACGCATAAGATAAGGAAGTGTAGTTTCAAGTGATTTGAAAATGTTACAGTGGAATATAGTAGTAATTGATTGGGTTAATCGCTACATCTGGATATTTATATTGTGTGTTCATATGTTCATGGTGAAGGAGTCTCCTCAATTACAAGAAAATGTTACACAAATAATAATTGATAAATTCTCTGATTTCTCAGATCTAATTTATGAGTACGCATTATTTCTGAACTTGTAATAGCACATCAGGCACCATTTAGTCCGTACTTTCGGATTCTTCTGTTATTTAGCAGAATTTCTCAGAATCAGAAAATGAAATTTTCAAAGCATTTTTCCAATTTGTGAAAAATGAGTCTAACAAAATTCGACAAACAAATTATGAAACATTCCGATCACTTTTCACTAATTCCGCTCTGATAACGAACAGTTATAAGCTTCCAAACGAATTATATTCGCAGTATTCAATATAAAGACTTCCATCAGAATCTCGGTACTTCTCATAGACTTCTGACACCCTCGAATCTATTTTACAACTTCATTAAGAGTTAATAAATGGATGTATGTCTACCGCTGCTCAGCAACGTATCCCCGTTAACAAACAAATACAACGCCTCGCTTGGTTTCAAATCGAATCTTCTTCTCAAGATTCTAATCAAATGGTAGGCTTTGTACATCTCAGGTACCAGAAACCTGCAGATCAAATCACATTGCCATTCTTTTTGAAAGGAAAGTTACTTCTTTCTATCCAATTCAAACCATTTAGATTTCGAGTGCTGTTCAACAATAATTGGGATATGATTCGGATGGCTCTTCATTAGCGCCTGAACCATCTGCTTTCTCTCATCTTCAGAGTACTTAAGTCTATAGCTTTCAGGTCTCCTCTCCATCTGGTCGATTCTATCAGATTCGATGAAATAAATTAGAATTTCTGTAGGCTCTAGAACACAAAACTTAATTAATTAGCAATTTTTCTAGCTTCTTAGCATTTGAAAATAATCTTAGTAGAACTGAAAAGAGAGAGAGAAGACAAAATAAAATAAAAAATGAATAGAAGCTTTCAATCAAAAAGAAAGAAAAGCTTTTTATAAGCTAGCAAGTAGTTAATTGCAAAAAAATTTCTCTGACTCTTGCTTCTAAATTAACAGTAATACAGTAATTTATTTTATACATATAAATTGCAAAGAGACATTCAGGTCAACCAGCAATGAGCAAGCCATTACTCCAGCCAAATAAATTCAAAAACAGCCTCGAGGACAGATCTATGATGGAGCGACGTCTATCAAATGAGGGGCTTGAGAGCCCTAAAATGTCCAAGGGAGAAAACTTCTTAAAGTCTCCTAAAGCAGAAAGTCCGGTCCACTCAGATTTAGAATACGGTAAGCATATTGCAAAGTTGCCGGGATCTTAATCGATAACCTCTCTTTCGAATTAGAATTCCATACGGTAGAGGACGCAGGGCTTAGAAGTACTACTGATGGGACAAGATCATACTATACGAGCAAAGGCCAAGGAGGCGAAGACTCGAAACTCGGTGCGTCCTTTTCGCTCAGAACCGATGGCAAAACCTTCGTTTCATCGTTCGGAGAGATGGAAAGTAGATCTTGCCTTCTTGACAGTCGAATCTAATCACAATTAAACAGATGAGTTCGATAGCGATCCAATATTCAAACAGCTTTGCCCTCCTAATCAATATTCAGGGGACAAATGCGTTGTTTGCGATGGATCATTCGGTCTTTTGAAAGGACGTCATCATTGGTAACGAACAGCATCGCTTTTTCTCGCATTATAGCGAATTTCATAGCAAATTCTGTGGAAAAGCTTGCTGTGACGAGCATAGCAAGAAGAGACGACCTGACCCGCAAACACCAGGCAGCTACGTCCGAATCTGCGATATTTGCGATAGAAAATATATCAATAAGATGATTTTGGACGAGTTCAAAGGAAAACTAAAACGCCGAGACGACGAGCTGAAAGAACTCGAAAGCAAAGCGAACCAGTATCAGAAAAAACTCAAAGAAAAGCAGAACACATATGATAATCAGATCTCTGAGGTATTCTAGATGCGTTGACATGATGGATCTAAATCAGCTTTTTTTGTTAGAAAGCACGAAAGGATAAAGAAATCAATGACAAGATTAATACCTACATCCAGAAAATAAATGAAGCTAAGGAAGAAATCAAGCGGGTTGAAAAGGAAAATATGGCTTTGAATAGCAAGTATGCGGAGCTTCACTCTCAAAATGAAGATCTTGAGAAGAAAATTCAAGACCTCCGTCGAGAAGAAGAATCCCAGTAAATTATTCATTCAATTTAGTGACTTATTCCGTCTTTTAGAACGAAAGAGAGCGAGACACTGTCGCAAAAGATCACTGCAATTGAGCAAGATATCAGCCAAATCAACAGGACCATTGAGGATTATGACCGAGCGCTATCAAATAATAAAATATATGCAACAACAGGCGACACAAGGAGCAAGCAAATATCGTACAGCGCGAACCCAGATGCGTTGAGAGCAGTTCAAAATAGCATGAATAATGCCGGAGCGACTGGCGTAAGGAATTCCCTGATCGGTGCGAGAGAGTCGGGTTATGTGAAAAATGAAAGACCTGAACAAAGCTCCTGCAATACGGGTTGCAGCATTTTCTAGAGGTTGTTATGGCTCCTCAATGTGTTAGATATTCTAACATGGAAGGTGCTGATGATAATAGTGAAATTTCGTAGTTATACTGAAAAATTGTGGGTTGTTTATACTTTCTGAGGTTCTATCACTTTTTTCGATTTTTTCATAATGAGATTTCTGCACCTTGATAATCAGCCTGAAAAAAGATTGAATTCTATTTAAATGGTGTTCTATCGCGTTTGAGAAAGCTAATGACCAAGTTTTAAACAAAAATCTGAGTTTCTTCTTAACATTCCCAGCAGGTTTCTCATTCACTCGAAAAGCCCGTTTACCCCATTAATTTTCCAGGATCAATTTAATTAATTCGTTTTAGAATAAGTTGAAATTTAACCAGCACTCTTGAGCTCCGCCTAGAATGTTTTTTCTCTTTGCTTGTTAGAAAAACCTTCATGCATCACCATTAATATGACTAGACTTTAACAAGCCGAGCAGCTCCCAAGGAAACTAGGTTGGGAAATCTCTTCTCTACTTTCGAAAAAATAAGAAGATGTTATCGTTACCACATGGTTCCAAATTCCTGAAATATTTGCTGTGATTAATGCTATACATATAATTCGCACATAAAACTGGAAAAACCAGAGGCAATGAGTAAGCCATTACTGGAGCCACACAAATTCAAAAACTGTCTCATAGGCAAATCCTTCAAGGACTTGCATACATCCGACGAAGAAAGTAAGAAACCAAACTCGTTCGATGAAGAAAATGAACTTAGCACTTCTCCAAAAGAAAGTGGGATCTGCTTAGACAAAGGCAATGGTAAAGCGTTTGCTCAGTTAATGGAACAAAATTACCTTCCTTAGATTTTCATATGGTAGAGGACAACGGGTTGATAGTTACTAAAGAACGAACAGGCTCTTTTTCCAATTGCAAAGGCCAAGAGATTGAAAAAGACTTATCAAAATTCGGTAAGTCATTTGCGTCCAAAGCTGATAAAAGCAGATCTATCGTTTCATCTTTTGGAGAGTTGGAAAGTAAATTATTTATCACAAATATCACCCTGATAAACTTTAGCAGGGGACTTTGAGAACGATCCTATATTCCATCAACTCTGTCCTACAAAGCAATATTCAGGGGACGCATGCCTCGTTTGTAAAACTGAATTTGGCTTTTTCCAAAAACGTCATCGCAACTGGTATTGTTTTCAGACATCATTTTTGATGTAACGCGTTTTATTAGTCATTTTTGTGGGAAGGCTTGCTGTGATGATCATAGTAAGAGAAGACGGCCTGATCCACAGAAACCAGATAATTACGCGCGAATTTGCGATATTTGCCACAAGAAATATGTCCACAAGGCGACATTGGACGAGTTCAAAGAAAAACTAAAGCGCCGTGAAGACGAACTTCAGGCACTTGAAAAGAAATTTGATATGCACTTAGAAACTTTGAAAAAGAAGCAAAATATGTATGATAATCAGATGGCTGAGGTTTTTTTATCTGGTTGATGAAGATTTCTAACATTATTTTTTTGCTAGAGGCACAGAAAAGATCAGGAAATCAAAGAGAAGATCGACGCGTTCAATGAGAAAACCCAAAAGAACAATGAAGAAATCAAAAAAGTTGAGAAAGAGTGCATGGCATTAAGTGCTGAGTACGCTGCGCTTCAAGCTCAAAGCACAGAATTTGGAAAGAAAATTGAGGATCTCCGTCTCGAAGAAGAAAAAATGTATATAGTTAGTGCTGATTATATGGATAAAATTATTTATTAGGCAAAAAGAAAATGAGAAGTTGTCTGCACAGCTTGCTGCCACTGACCAAGATATTTCTCAAATTAGCAAAATTATTGCCAACTATGATTTGACAATAGAAAATAATAAATTATACAGAGCAACGAACTCTTCGAAAATCAAAGGGACATCAATCAATGCAAACCCAGAACCTGGTAGCATGATCCAAATGAGAATGAGCCAAAAAGGTAGCAGACAGAGTGGCGCTAAGAGCTCTCTCATTGATATGAGAAAGACGGCTTACCTAAAAAACCAAGAGTCAGACAAAAGTGCTTGCATTGATACCTGCAGCGTATTTTAGCTGCTACAATTTAATGACTTTTCTATTGATGCAGATTGTTTTGAAGAGAGAGAAAAAAAACATAGGGAATCATGTTGTGTTCATTTATTTTGAAAATAATGTTGTTATGATACTTTCTAATGTTTAATCGCAGCTTTTTAAATTTATTATACATGCACATTGAAATTCTGCACGTTTTCAATCAATTCCAAAAAAAAAATGATATCGAAGACCAATTAATCAAAGGAAATTTATTTTACTTCTCGGTCCATTGAGAGCAGCTTGTTAGATCATTTGCTTTTTCAAAATTAATATTACGTCAGAAAGTAAAACTTTAAAATCACGCAAATATTGCTGCAATTGATCAAGGTATTGAACCCAGTAACAAAGAGTTCGAGAGTTATACAGAATGAGCAACAACTAATCAGAATCCCATCAAACTAGATTTGTTGTAAAGGCTCTCACTCAATTTTGTGTGATTTTTGAGTCGTCATACTTCTCTATTGTCAAATCTCATTTTTTGGGTTTTTTAACTTCATTTTTTTATTGTCAATTCCTGTATCAAAACGGAAGCCAACTCGCTATATTTTTCACAGCAAGTTTCCTGTTATTTAACAAATACCATTTACACGGAATTGGATGCTTCCAAATAGAATATGGACATTTTAGCAAAATACAAAAACGCAATAGTTAACAATTTCTAGCTTGTACATGATATTCTTAGGCGCTTCTTGATATGTAACTATAATAAGGACCGCTAATAGTGAGTTTGATCTATTTGGACAATGAAAAATGAAGAATCAACATTGACATACTACAAAGTCGTCGTACCTCTTATACTCTAAGTAAACTAAGCTATACCTACTAAGCTATTCCCAGAGCGTCATAAAGTCTTCCAGCAGCTGCCTTCTCATCCGCCAACAAGACTCTTTATTAAAAGGAATAATATTGCAAATTCATTTTGTAAATGATCACATCCATCACTCTATCACTAATTATCTTTGCATTTATTTAATTTCCCAATAACTCGAGGTCGATGTGTGCTAAAGAAGCATAGTACAAAGTCGACCTAACTGATATGAATCGGTTTATTTTAGCAGTCCGCTTCATTTGTGAATAAATCTTTTATTTTTCCTTCATTTTTTCGGAAACTTGTTCGAATAATCCTGATTAAATTATTAAGGGCAAAATAAGGTTTTTACCAGCACCTAAAAATTGTCAGTGATCCAAATTAGATCAGCTAAATCGAATTTTTTCTCATTTCAGAAATTTCGAATACACCTAACTTTGCGGCGTTTAACTTCGTCTCGTGATCGGAATTTTGTGTCTTCTCCTCAGATTCTGAAAAAACTCTCTTTTTTTTGTTTGGTATCTCATCAAAAGACGAATATTATATCGAGATGTTATCCCACTCATTTTTTCCCTTTACATACTTTCTTTATAATGGATAAATATCACCGAATTTTTTTCTAATGATGACATATCAGATAAGATTTAGTGATATTAAAGAGAAATATTCCTCAGTTGTGATAAATGAGGAGCTTGCTATCGAATCTCGGCTGTGGGTTTGGAAAGCGGGTTTATTTTAGCGCTGTAAGGCCATGATGAGCCCGAAAAAGCCCAAAAATAAGGCCGAAGATAAGACGTGAAGATTAAAGATTAAAAATACGAGGACACATCCCAGCAGTGAATTTAAACTTATATTAATCAATCAAATTAAAATATAATCGTCTTACCAGATTTTCCAGTGATCAAAGCTAATCAGTTCGTGAATTACATCAGTGAAAAGACTCTTTTAGTAAAATTTGATTTTATTAACTGTGTTGAAGGATGGTACTGGAAGGATAATACGCACTGCAAGTTAATCTTCAACTCCCATGAAAATCGTCCTCCCTGGTATATAAACGGACTTTAGGAGAAGTGTAATTTTAATTCCATCCAAAGCAAATTTCAAGAGAGTACAAAACCATGGACATATCTCAGTTTCTTATCACGTCAGATACAGTCGATAGCAACAACTTAGAGGAGGAGGAGCTACAAGGTAGTCTCTTCGTATTATCGTTTAGCCCTAACTTCCTTAGTAGAGCCTCTTTCGAGTGATTTTTGCGATGAAGAAATTTCTCAAAGAAAGAAAAAAGCGACAACTCAAAAGAGTAAAGCACTCAACGAAAACTTTGAGGAATTCATGAAAGAAATTAAATTCGCTTCATACAGCAGAAAAGATGATCTGTTTGAAGAAATCCTCGGAAGTCTGATTGTTAAGTGTCCGGGGATCCATGATGAAGTTCATCTGGCTCGAACTTTTGACTCTTTGATGAGAAAGCTATCCCATAATCCCCGATATGGAAAAATCAATTGGTCAGAGGAAGAAACACACTTTCTCATCTCGATAATAGCTTATCATTGTCTCATACACGGCTCCAATTTCCATGCGATGGTAATGTTCAGCTCTATGAGACTTTTCCTCTAAAATAGCTTTGTAGAGTGATAAAGACTGGGAAAGCTTGGGTAAATTTTTTCCAACGAAGCAAGCAACCCAGCTGAATAGACGCTGGAATACGATTGTTAGGACAACCGTGGCTCAGAAGCCATGGACTCCTTTGGAGGATAAACTGTTAGCTAATCTCGTCGCTGAGTACGGAAGCGAAAGACAATGGAAAACAATTGCTGAAAAGATAAATGCTCAATTCCTATCCGGATGCTACCGGCTGTCTAGACAGTGCCGGGAGAGATGGAACAACTACGTCGATCCGAAGATAATCCGCGGTGGCTGGACAAGAGAGGATGATGCGAAATTAATGGATGCGTTCCAGAAAATGGGCAAAAAATGGTCTGCTATTGCGAAGTTGCTTGGCAGGACTGAGAATGCTGTGAGAAACCGCTGGAATAGCCTCGTCAAGAAATCGCCCAGCTATGTCCTGGAGAAAAACGCTTCCAATGGGAACTCCGAGGCGGGCTTTGCGATGAATTACCTCGAGAAAGTCAATACTCAGGGCTATTATGAATCTTCTGAAGAAACCAGTCAGGCTACTGATTATAATCATGCTTCTTATCAAATGGATAACACAGGACGTAAAGGCGTCGATATGGTTGGAGGTCCCTTGTATCAAGCCGAGTCTGTTTTCAAAGAAGAAGCAAATGCATCAAACACTGTTTATCTGAAGCCAGTGTTAGATTGGAACCAAAATACAAACGAGTTGAACCAAGAGAGCTATCAAGGGTTTGGAATGGCCTCATTGCCAGAGTTTCAGTCCTTCAAATTTAGTAGCGGACCCAAGGCGGAGCAGAAGTTCAGCCAGGAGGTCTCTAAATCGGATTCTCAGGTGTTTTATGCGATGATTGATCCCACCACAAAGGAAATGAAGCTGATGGAAAAGGTTTCGCAAGATAACTGGCCGAGATATATGTGGTGTTAGGAATACCTGAGATAGTTTGAGGGTCCTAGATTAGAATAAAGTGCTAATCTAGTCCTGAGTGGGGTCAAAATTTGTAAATGGCAATTGTACGAATATGCTTTAAATATTTTACATCAGAGTAAATTAATTAACTTATTATTGCTCTATTTTCTCTGTGTTATTCTTTCTTATAGACTTGACTTTGGAATGCAATCCAATAAACTTCTTCTTGTTTTTTGCCTAAGAATCTTTGTTTGAGCGCGGACGTGAATTAGGGTTAAATTTTGTAGTGAGGTCTAATACTGCGATATTTCAGAGAGTTTAACAATATTGGAGGTATCGAATGCCAGATCCATATATAAATACTGAGGATAACATATACAATTAATCAATTACAATCAATTATATGTATATATATCAGCTTTATGGACAACTACAAGACAACAGTTCTTTTTGAAATTCTTTGTGAATTGCGAAATTACGCTTTAATTTCACGGATATTTCTACATTATTTGCTTTTCGTTAACTCGCAAATTCTACTCAAGTTTGCTTGTGTCAGAGGTTTTATCAGCACATCAAACGCTCTCACTGAGCCCTTTGGATCCAAGCAGAGATTTCTTGTTTCTTGTGTGCAATGGCCAGTCGCAATCAAAATATGTGTGTGCTTAAGGAGGTTTGTTGCTTCGTATTCACGAATCTCCTTGCTTGCTGCGATTCCGTCGAGATTCGGCATGTTAAGATCAAATAATAAGAACTGAAAGGTTCTTGGAGGAGACTGTTTGAAGATTTTGACGGCTTCAGCTCCATCATTAGCAATCACGACTTCAACACCTTCTTTCTTGAGCATTCGCTTATAAATCTCCTGATTATAGACGAGATCTTCTGCTATAAGTGCTTTTTTTGTGGCGACAGGGGATTTTGGCTGGTAATAGCTGATGTTTGATAGATCGGGCATCTGCACCATTGAAGCTGATCTTTGAATGAAAGAAACATTCTTTCTAGAGTCTAATATTGATTGAAACTCAATTTTCGACCTTGTATTGATAGATGGCAGTTTCTTAAGTTGACTTGGCTGATCCTCATCAGGAGAGGATTGAGTCTTTATCAAGAAGACAAATGAAGTTCCTACTCCCTCTATGCTTGATACTTTGATGTCTCCTTGCATCAGTTTACAAAGTTCTTTGGAGATCCAGAGACCTAATCCAGTGCCTATTTGTCTTTTGGTTGTGTTTTCATTCACTTGAGAGAACCTTTGAAATAATTGACCCACTTGATGAGGTTTCATCCCACAGCCGGTATCGACAATTTCGATTCTAATGTACCCATCGCTAAACTGACATTGACGTTTGAAGAAGGACTTTGGGAACGTTTTCTTTTGCAAATCAAGGTGAAATCTTTCGTGGTCTTCACTATTCTCAGTTCCGAATTCTTCAGCCACAAATGATTGAGTCATTGGATTTTTCTTTTCAGTCGTATTTCTGGGATTATGTTTGCCACCTTCAGGAATCTCTTCATTCAAAAAAATTTCATCTAGGTAGCGAGATTCAAACTTGCTGAAAGGAAGTTCTGTTCCTCTTTCAAAACTGCACATGATTCTGATATCTCCTCTTTCAGTGAACTTGAGAGAGTTACTCACCAAATTCAAGAGAATCTGGGAGAGCCTGTGCTGATCAAAGAGTACATTGGTCGGAAAATTTTTCTCAACTGAAAGAAAACCGTTGAGTCCTTTGGGTTTGATCAGCATAGACGCTGTGTGCCAAAAGTTCTCGAGATACTCGATGAAGTTCCCTGGCTGCGGATTCACATCAAGCTTATTTAATTGTATCTTTCCAGAGTCGAGGATATTAGTCAGAAGATGCAGAAGCATACGTCCGCTCATCTGAGCGTTTGTAAGTAAAAATCTTACTTCTTCAGTGATGAATTCATCAAGAGCGAGTTCGATGCTACCTAGCAGAGCATTAAGAGGGTTCTTGAGCTCATGGGAGAATGCCATGAGGAAGTTATCGTTCATTTCCATGGTCTTTTTAAGCTCAGCATTGAGTTTTTCTTGGGTTTTGAGATGAGACTCGATCACCAGTCGGTCTTCTTTTTGGCTTTTAAGAAGAGCATTGATATGTTCCACGTATCGGGACGTGTTTAAAGTGATAATTACGTCAACCAAGAGCTGAATTATCAATCGATAAAATCTTGGACTCGTCTCTTGCAGATTTGCAGAGTCTGTACTCCAGAACATTTCTTTGTTGCACAGCCAATAGATAGTCCAAGACGAGATACTTACTCCGGTAAATGTGTAATCGATGTGTTCTAGCTCTCCAAGAAAGTACAGCACTGCGTGAGCAGGAATGATAAAAGTTTCGGCAATATACAGACTGCTGGGATCAAAAGCAGCTGTCAATGGCATCAGGACAGCTAGAACAACACTGGTTAATCGAGTAGATTTGTCATGAGTCGGAGTGCTAAAGTGGAATCCGAAAATCATTACACAAATAGCAGACAACCAGGTGATCATAAGTCTCGTAGAGAGGAGATCGGTGAGCAGGTAGATTGGTATGTAGACCAAATAATTCGCGATAAGCAATCTGGTTTTAAACCGTCTTTTTTTATGAAACTCGTCCATTATTCACTTTTGGTGATACAATGCCAGTTAATTTAAATATTACAAATATCACACTGTCAATTATTTTCTTTAGTTGAATTTAACCAGCAATATACAGTTTAATCAGAGCTGTCGTATTTTCTGAAACAGAGAGTGTTAAATGATGACCGCTAAATATAATTTTTTCATATTTGAAGGACGCCAGCTCTCGGCTTTCAGCGAATGACACTTGAATCCTTTAAACTTTCATTCTTTTAGATGGTAACCACAGATTTCGTATATGGAAGAAAAAGATCATTGAAAGATGTATGACGAAGCTTAAGGTCCATGTTTGTGCACAAGTTGGTTCTCGCTGGACGTTGTTAAGTAATTCTGCGATCTAAGAAAGAAATCATTCGGATAAATTAAAGGTGGGTGTTTAGTTTATTAGTCATATAACTTGATTAATAAAGTTATCGCAATTAGCGACCGAAACTGAAAAGCTATCATCCTTATCATTAGCCTCAGACAACTCCACAAAGGAAGGTTGAAGCTGGTAAACAGTAGTATTTCATTGATTGCCTTATGTAGATTACTTCGCTTGAGCAATATCTTCACCAGTTCTCCAAATCCATTGTCGGACTAGTTGTACCTCTTTTTTGCCTATATTCGTAGAGCTCAAAACTTCGAAAGGTAATTATGTCTCGAACTTTCATATCAGTCAGAACTAGAGATTTGCCTGATTTTCGATGATGATGCCTCTCATGTAATTTCATGCGTTTATGCAATTCACATTGCAAAAAAATTTTTTCCCCGTTGAGCCTAGAATTTCTGGTATGTGAGCTTCATCCATTACCCGTTGCCTCTTATTTACCTTAAAGTCTCTCATTCAAAGATCTGAAAATGCATTTTTCACTTATTTTGAAAGGTGTTTATCGAATTAAGAGATTTGCCGATTAGAAAAGCAACGACTTGTAATGATAAGCGTTGATACTTTGAATTATCATTATTTTTCAAGCCGTTTTATAATATGAAGAGAGATACTCATACAACTTTGCTCTTTTTCGCTATTTGGATTTGTTATTTAATGAGGAATTCTGACTTTATCGATGTTTGGAGTATCTCTTCTCTAATGGTCTAATAATACTGATGGCTGCACTCCAAAATAAACTGAATGAGGGGTGTGTTTGCAAATTAAGAGGAAAAAAATTCTAATATTTGTGAATAATTTGAGCAAAAATGTTGAACAATTCCAAGAATCATTGGTATCAATCAACAAAAATAGACAAATCCAAAAGAGAAAGCAATAAAGTCTTTCTTCAGGATTAGTATAATAATGATCTGCTAAATTTACGCATAATGACTTTGATATTTGACCCAAAAAATGATATTTATATTGTGAATCTAAATCTAAGTTGTATAGATTTGATATTACTTTTTTGTTAATTCACAAATTTTAGCCAAGTTTGCTTGTGTCAGAGGTTTTATCAGTACATCAAACGCTCGCACTGAACCCTGTGGATCCAAGCAGAGATTTCTTGTTTCTTGTGTGCAATGACCAGTCGCAATCAAAATATGTGTGTGCTTAAGGAGGTTTGTTGCTTCGTATTCACGAATCTCCTTGCTTGCTGCGATTCCGTCGAGATTCGGCATGTTAAGATCAAATAATAAGAACTGAAAGGTTCTTGGAGGAGACTGTTTGAAGATTTTGACGGCTTCAGCTCCATCATTAGCAATCACGACTTCAACACCTTCTTTCTTGAGCATTCGCTTATAAATCTCCTGATTATAGACGAGATCTTCTGCTATAAGTGCTTTTTTTGTGGCGACAGGGGATTTTGGCTGGTAATAGCTGATGTTTGATAGATCGGGCATCTGCACCATTGAAGCTGATCTTTGAATGAAAGAAACATTCTTTCTAGAGTCTAATATTGATTGAAACTCAATTTTCGACCTTGTATTGATAGATGGCAGTTTCTTAAGTTGACTTGGCTGATCCTCATCAGGAGAGGATTGAGTCTTTATCAAGAAGACAAATGAAGTTCCTACTCCCTCTATGCTTGATACTTTGATGTCTCCTTGCATCAGTTTACAAAGTTCTTTGGAGATCCAGAGACCTAATCCAGTGCCTATTTGTCTTTTGGTTGTGTTTTCATTCACTTGAGAGAACCTTTGAAATAATTGACCCACTTGATGAGGTTTCATCCCACAGCCGGTATCGACAATTTCGATTCTAATGTACCCATCGCTAAACTGACATTGACGTTTGAAGAAGGACTTTGGGAACGTTTTCTTTTGCAAATCAAGGTGAAATCTTTCGTGGTCTTCACTATTCTCAGTTCCGAATTCTTCAGCCACAAATGATTGAGTCATTGGATTTTTCTTTTCAGTCGTATTTCTGGGATTATGTTTGCCACCTTCAGGAATCTCTTCATTCAAAAAAATTTCATCTAGGTAGCGAGATTCAAACTTGCTGAAAGGAAGTTCTGTTCCTCTTTCAAAACTGCACATGATTCTGATATCTCCTCTTTCAGTGAACTTGAGAGAGTTACTCACCAAATTCAAGAGAATCTGGGAGAGCCTGTGCTGATCAAAGAGTACATTGGTCGGAAAATTTTTCTCAACTGAAAGAAAACCGTTGAGTCCTTTGGGTTTGATCAGCATAGACGCTGTGTGCCAAAAGTTCTCGAGATACTCGATGAAGTTCCCTGGCTGCGGATTCACATCAAGCTTATTTAATTGTATCTTTCCAGAGTCGAGGATATTAGTCAGAAGATGCAGAAGCATACGTCCGCTCATCTGAGCGTTTGTAAGTAAAAATCTTACTTCTTCAGTGATGAATTCATCAAGAGCGAGTTCGATGCTACCTAGCAGAGCATTAAGAGGGTTCTTGAGCTCATGGGAGAATGCCATGAGGAAGTTATCGTTCATTTCCATGGTCTTTTTAAGCTCAGCATTGAGTTTTTCTTGGGTTTTGAGATGAGACTCGATCACCAGTCGGTCTTCTTTTTGGCTTTTAAGAAGAGCATTGATATGTTCCACGTATCGGGACGTGTTTAAAGTGATAATTACGTCAACCAAGAGCTGAATTATCAATCGATAAAATCTTGGACTCGTCTCTTGCAGATTTGCAGAGTCTGTACTCCAGAACATTTCTTTGTTACACAGCCAATAGATAGCCCAAGATGAGATACTTACTCCAGTAAAAGTATAATCGATGTTTTCCAATTCTCCAAGAATGTAAAGTACTGCGTGAGCTGGAGCGATAAAAGTTTCAGCAATATATAGGGTGCTGGGATCCACAGCAGCTGTTATCGGCATTAGCACCGCTAGAACAACACTGAGGATTCGAGTAGATCTGTCATTCGTTGGAGTGCTAATGTGAAATCCGAGTATCATAACAGCGATAGCGGAAAACCAACAGATCATTAGCCTTGTTGAGAAGATATCAGTGAAGAGGTAGATGAATATGTACACCAAACCATTTGCGAGAACCAAATTAGTTTTAAACCGTCTCTTTTTTTGAAACTCTTCCATTCCCTGCTTTTGGTGATCCTATGCCTGTTAATTTAATTATTACTAATATCACACAGTCATTTATTTCCTTCGATTAGATTTAATCAAGACTAATTATTCTCAGTGATCTCATATTTTACGAGACAGATACCGTGTTAAATGATAACCACAAATATAGTTTGCTGAGATTCGAGAGATAACAGCTTTTATCTGAACAATTGATGCTATATAGACGCTGAACTTTCATTTTTTTTTTTTGATAATGAGCCCTGATTTGGTACCTTCGGAGGAAAAAACACTCGAAAAGGATGTATGGTAAGGATCAAGGTGCTTCCTTATGCCAGGTGAGAGCTTGCTTAATAACTCTTTGATTTATGAAAGGCATCATTTCGACTATTGGAAAGTGAGCATTTGGTTCATACATAGTTTTTAATTTGTTAAATAAAGTTGTCATTCTTAGCGACTAAATTTGAAAAATGAATTATCCTATGATGAGACCAAGAAGTAGGTCCTACACAGGTAAGTTGGAGTTTGCAAACAGCAGCAAATATTGAATGCCTTGTGAGGCTTAGTTCTTTTAAAACGATGATGACATTTTCACTAACCATCAATCCATTTTTAGACATGTACCTCGTTTTGTTTCCATGCGTCGACTTTCGCATTTAATTTTCCAGAAATTGCCATCCAACAGAAATCCAGGTTAGCCAGACTTGGAGTTCTGCTTGCTTTTCGTAAGTACTGCTCATAGAAAATGGCATAACTTTGTTCAAATCAAATTGTCTCGTACATGTTTTGCGTTTTGAGCCTTAAATTTCTGATTTGTGAGTCTCAGCCACTCACTTAATTGCTATTGTCTACCTTGCTTATGCTCTTTTCACTTATTGGTCTTGAATGAGCTTTTTTCTCTCCTTTACAAGGTGATTATCTAAAAAAGGCACCTAAGTGAAGTGATAACAAAATACTTATAACAAGAAATTACGCTTGTTAAATGATTGGTAACTTTCAAACTGCTGCTACATATCGACCAGTCGTAGCCTTGTAATTTTTATCCTTTAAAGTTTAGAAATGTTGATGTCTCCACTCCAAAGATATACTCGATGCAATATATGAGGCAAAATAAAAAGTGGAGTTGATTTATGTATTTATCAAAATTCTTGTTCGAAAGCTATGAACAATGAAACGCCCATCGGTAAGAAGAAACTTACTATTCATTCGAATATCAATGCAGAAAGTTGTTTGTTGAAAATGTTGAAAATTTTTGGGAATTTGTTGAAAAGTTTCAAGGATAATGAGGGCATCAAATGATACGAATAGAAAATATAAGGGATAAAGGAAATGGATAGTTTACATAGGATAAAAATAATAAAAAAAGTGGAACTTACTTCCTGAGATTTGACAAAAAAAGAGAGATTATGAATGGGACTCTCAAATTAATATTATATAGACTCGATATTACTCTTTAGTGAGTTCACAAATTTTAGCTAAGTTTGCTTGAGTCAGAGGTTTTATCAACACATCGAATGCTCTCACAGGACCTTGAATGCTCAAGCATGTGTCCCTCGTTTCTTGTGTACAATGTCCTGTTGCAATGATTATTTTGGTACTTTTCAGGCGATTTGCAGATTCGTACTCTCGAATCTCCTTGCTTGCTGCGATTCCGTCGAGATTCGGCATGTTGAGATCAAATAATAAGAACTGGAAAGTTCTTGGAGGAGAGTTTTTGAATATTTTGACGGCTTCAATACCATCGTTTGCAATCACAACTTCAATGCCTTCTTTTTTGAGCATTCGCTTATAAATCTCCTGATTATAGACTAGATCTTCTGCAATAAGCACTTTCTTGGTGGTGTTAGGTGTTTTTGTTTCGGATTGCCTCAAGCTCAACGAATTGGAGATCTGAATCATAGAATTCGAGCGAGGTGTGAAAGAGGAATTCTTTCCGGTTTCCGAGTGTGATTTGAACTCAATGTGTGACCTTGTATCTATACACGACAGTTTCTTGTTGAGTTGGTCTGGCTGAGTCTCATTCGGAGAGGATTGAGTCCTTATCAAAAAGACAAATGATGTTCCTACTCCCTCAATGCTTGACACTTTAATATCTCCTTGCATCAGTTTACAAAGCTCTTTAGTGATCCAGAGACCTAATCCAGTGCCTATTTGTCTTTTTGTCGTATTTTCGTGTACTTGCGAAAATTTTTGAAAGAGCTTGCTAATGTGAGAAGGGCTCATCCCACACCCAGTATCAGTGATTTCTATTCTAATATATCCGTCAACAGTCTGACGTTGTCGTTTGAAAAAGGATCTTGGAAAAGATTTTCTTTGTAAATCAAGATGAAATTTTTCATGATCTTCACTTTTTTCAGATGCCAACTCTTGCTCCAATATCGGCTGAGACATTGGGTTTCTCTTCTCAGTAGTGTTTCTGGGATGATGTTTATCACCTTCGAGTATTATTTCGTCCAAAGATACATCATTGAGGGATTTAGACTCGAATTTTTCGACTGGAAGCTGACTTCCTCTCTCAAAACTACACATGATTCTGATTTCTCCTTTCTCTGTGAACTTGAGAGAATTACTCACCAAATTCAAGAGAATCTGCGACAGTCTGTGAGAATCAAAAAGCAAATGTGTTGGAAAATTCTTTTCAATTGAAAGGTAACCGTTGAGTCCTTTAGGCTTGATCAGCATGGAGGCTGTGTGCCAAAAATTCTCAATATAATCAATGAAATTTCCTGGTTGTGGATTCACATCAAGTTTATTGAGCTGTATCTTCCCAGAGTCGAGGATATTAGTCAGAAGATGTAGAAGCATGCGTCCACTCATCTGAGCATTAGTGAGTAGAAATCTCACTTCGTCACCTATGGCTTCATCAAGAGCTAGTTCAATGCTGCCGAGGAGAGCATTAAGAGGGTTCTTGAGCTCATGTGAGAAGGCCATGAGGAAGTTGTCGTTCATTTCCATGGTCTTTTTCAGCTCTGCATTGAGTTTCTCTTGAGTTTTAAGATGTGACTCGATCAGCTTTCGATTATCATTTTGGCTTTGAATAAGATCATTGATATGTGCTACATATCTTGACGTATTAAAACTGATTATCATGTCAACCAAGAGATGGACTATCAGCCTGAAAAATCTTGGGCTCGTACCATGTGAATGAATCGAGCCTTCTTCCCAAAACAACTCTTTGTTATACACGTAATAGAGAGTCCATGAGAAAGTACTCACCACAGTGAACGTGTAATCGACGTTTTCCAGTTCTCCAAGATAGTAGATTGCTGCATGGCACGGAATAATCAAAGTTTCAGTAAGATATAAACTACCAGGGTCTAAAGCAGCCGTAACCGGCATCACCAACCCGAGAGCAACGCTTATTAATCTGGTAGAACGGTCATGTGTCGGAGTGCTCATGTAAATCCCAAAGATCATAACACTAATGCAAACTAACCACGTAAGCATTAGCTCCGTTGAGAGGAGGTCGGTGAGAAGGTACATCGGCACATATGCAAAGTAATTTAGAAGGATCAAGCCAAGTTTAAAACGTCTCCTTTTCTGAAACTCGTCCATGTATTGACTTTTCTTGTTAAGTGAGTAAATTTAACTATTACAAATCCCACGCTCAGATGGATGTTTCACTGACTCCTATGGTTCTATATGAAGATGTTCGATTTTGGAGATGGTTTTAGAAGCTTTTTAAAAGGCCGATTAATAAAAGAAAAAATTGCGCACACAACTCGACATTCTCTTGATTGAGATTAATTTACAATTAAATATTACGATCTCCCGTATTTTACGAGAAAGAGATGCCAAATGTTGTCCATTGATTCATGTATTCCCGAAATCGTCGAGCAATTCGCATACACCAGAGAAAACCAATTCTCTTAAGACGCAAAACACTCAAAAATAAAATAGAAATGGATACTGCCCTTAATTACCAGCGTTACAGAAGCTTCTAAAGAAATAATCCTCTCAGTGAAGGATTTTTGAGTAAAATTTGGTCGCGCTTTGTAATTCAGAAACCCTTCGAAAAAAAAAAGTTTCGAGAATTTAAAAGGTGGGTGCTTAAATTATTTACTCTGAGGAATTGTTAATTTGTTCTTATCCAAATAGAGGAGAAAATAATTTATTTCATTGCCTTACCATCTGAGAACGCAGTCAGAGAGTCCAGAAAGAGTATATTTTTTGCTTTTAAAGCTGGATTACTCTAATAGAAACGCATAGTACACGCGCTAGTAACTGCTTATCCATTGCAAACTTTTATCTGTTTTGTTGAGAAGATTTGAAGCAGAGTCTGAAGCCATACTTTTTCGTAGACCTGTCTATTGAGTAGTGACAAGTGTACCTGCAAATCAAGCAATTTATGCCTCTTTATATATGTAGTTTAAATGCCCGTCTTGAGAGTCTCAAAACCTCAGTAAGTATCATATCTCGGGTCCAAGTTCATTTCGTTGCATCTGATAGCAATTTTTCTTGTAGTGTCCGATGGAGATGAATTTAAATCATTTCTTCAATCGTGGGATTCGCATATAGACAGCCAGCATATCTAATTATTGTTGCAATTTACTTATCTCAGTACCGAAGATGCTGCCTCACAATATTAATTAACCTTTATTTTAGAAAATGGACATTTCAAACAAATTTGTTGTTTTTGTTAATGGAAAACTTAGTATAACTCACTCTTTCTCTTCTCTTGCACAATGTTGATTTTAGCCTTTATCTACGTTTTATGAGACTATTCTGACATAATCGCAAAAGTACTGTAACTGAAATCATGAGATTACTCTAAGGATCCAGTAAAATTGTAGCGAAAGCGATTTAGAATGCAATTTTGTTGCAAGAAATGCAAGAAATGCGTCCTTACAAAAAATGTTAAGTGAACGCAATACATGTACTTGCTTCTATCAACCATACAAGAAGCTTTCATTTTTTGGATAAGAGTCAATGAACAAAGAAATAACATTGTTTCTTTATAGTTAATAAATATTTGAGAAGCCCATTGCGGACCTAACTTATCTGTAATTTCCTCAACGATACTTTGTCAATTCACAAATTTTAGCCAAGTTTGCTTGCGTCAAAGGTTTTATCAGCACATCGAATGCTCTCACAAAGGACCTTGAGATTGCAAGCATGTGTCCCTCGTTTCTTGTGTACATTGACCTGTCGCAATGATTATTCCGGTGTTCTTCAGGCGATTTGCAGCTTCATACTCCCGAATCTCCTTACTTGCTGCGATTCTGTCGAGATTTGGCATATTGAGATCAAACAATAAGAACTGGAAGGTACGCGGAGGAGACTTCTTGAATATTTTGACGGACCATCGTTTGCAATTACAACTTCAATGCCTTCTTTTTTGAGCATTCGCTTATAAATCTCTTGATTGTAGACCAGATCTTCTGCAATGAGAGCTCTTCTGAAGGCATTCGGTTTTAAACGCCTGCAGTCCAAAGAAGACAAGGCTCGGTATTGATACGCTATATCTTTTCTTGTTTCATTAGAAGGGTCGATCTCGTAATTCAAGTGTGTATTTAGATGTTGCTTTTTCTTCTTTGACGTGTTTTGATTTTCATCTAAGAAAGACTGAGTCTTTATCAAGAAGACAAATGAAGTTCCCACTCCCTCTATGCTCGATACTTTGATATCGCCTTTCATCAACTCACAAAGTTCTTTTGTTATCCAAAGACCTAACTCAGTGCCCATTTGTCTTTTTGTCGTATTTTCGTTCACTTGAGAATATTTCTGAAACAATCGGCCTACTTGCTGCGGATTCATCCCACATCCAGTATCAACAATCTCTATCCGAATATACCCTCTTTCGTCTTGCGTTGCTTCTTGAAGAAACTTGGCGGAAAGGTTTTTCTCTGCAAGTCGAGTTCAAAATATTCGTTGTCTTTCCCATTCTCAGTTGTCATCATCTGCGGAACCTTTGTCGGACTCATTGGATTCTTCTTCTCCGTGCAGTATTTGTTCCGAAACTTCTCACATTTCAGGAATTGAATCCTAAACTGTTACTTGGATTGGAAATAATACTGAATAGGAGCCAGTTAATAAGATCATCTGCTGCTTGTCGAAGATCTTTGTGATCAAGAATGAGTTCTATTCTAGCAACTCAGTCAAAAATGTGGAAGAAAATAAAAATTTTGAGGCGCTCAACTAATTTACAACGTGGGTACATAGTCGGTTCTAAGTAGAATCTGAGTTCTAAAACAAATCGTGAGTGATCAAAATAATCGCGAGTTATCAAAATTAATGCGCTTTAATTTAACAAAGAGTGCTGCATTTCTTACTATTAGAACTAAAGGCTTCAGAAATAATATGATGAAAGAGTGGGCAGAAGTATGCTGAGAATTTCAAACACCAAAACCACTATGAGTTTCTGATCTTTTGATTTTTTTCAAAATTGCATGATATGTTTTATTATCGATAAGCAGTTAAATCAGGTAGGAATGGGTTTCAGTTTGCTTACCTAAGTAGTAGGTATTAATTAAAGCAAGAATTGCCTCACGTTACTCGAAGTATGTGAGATTGGCTGTTTTATTGAACAGCAGTAGCGGATTGTGGTCAGAAAATCGATGAAATGTTGCGCAGGCGAACAAAGCATTGAATATGGGTCTCGGGAGCATAAGGTACGAAGAGCTTAGCATTTCGAAAAGGAACGTACTCTCAAATAAACGCTTGCATCACGTGTTATCTACGTTCACAAAGTTCACAAGGGAGGCAGAAAATTTCACTTAACAAAGCAACAGTCGTGAGCAATACGTGAATAATATAACAATATCAGTATGAAGAAGCATTCATAAATTATGCTTGCATTTCAATGTATTCTTAGCTTGAGTTACAGGTTTAGCTAGTGGTACATTGTAATTTCATAATCCAAAATCTTCTGATTTGCTGGAGCACCATTCAAATAAGACACTTACAAGTCTTATAATAAGAACCCGAATATGCGAGATATTGCCATTTTCAATTTTTGTGTTGAGTTCCACTTGTTTTTGAGATAAGAAAGAGTTGAAAATAACACTTTCCACTCATAATTGAATAATCTGTTTCATCATCGGGAACTCGAGAATTCTAAATTAAGACTATTAGCAGTTTTTTCGGTGACTATTTTTGGGAGTCAGCAAGCGTGGAAATTAAACACACAATAATCTAAATGTAGTTTGCTTCTCAAATTTTATACAGCTTTACTAATTCTGATACTAAAACTTCGTGAGTTTTAGAAATCAAAGAAGCCAGAAAATCACGAACTAATGCCATAAATAACTTACAGGCGTGGAAAGCTCTTTTCACTTCCAGTCCAGAGAGTCTTCTTTTTATCAAAGAGCTCGATGCTTCAGCGGGTACTTCTTCATCTCAATTTCATCTCGATCGAAATAATATCTGAGACCTCGACAGATGAACTTTTTTCCATAATATCAGGGACATGCTATACAAACACTGGGATTCTGATTTTACACATAACCTCATCACGCATCGTGCATAAGTATTCATCGGCTCAAATCAAATAAATCAATTGCCAGTCCATAGAGAAAGATGGCAAGATCTCGTAATCTGTACAGAGCTTTCATTGCACCGTAACAACCCGATGTTAGCAATCGAAGAAACTCTAATTAGGCCTCTATGCTTGAGTTTATTGTCTTGTTATCGGTATCAATACTTCATTAACTTGATTCATGAGCCTATTTCGCATTCGCGATATAAACTTGGAAATTTGAAATCGATATAATCAGAAATAAAGCTACTTAAAAATGAACAAGACCATCTGTACTCTTTTCGTTTTATTCGCTGTTGCCTCAGCCAACACCTTTGAAAATTTGGAGTTCTCAGACGACACCGTCGTTGTTAACGAGGATATCGAATTCCCTGCAGTGAAAGGAGTTTTTGATTGTGTTACCTCCGTTGCGCAGATCATCCCAGCTCTTAATACCCTCATCAAGGATGCTAAAGCAAAGAAAGGCGTTCAAACTCTTATTGGTGACCTTCAAGCCGTCATCGGAAAGATCGACAGCATCTGCGACTCCTGCAAGATCCCAAAGCCAAAGTCCAAGAGCGGAAAGCCAATCAACCTCCAAGCCTGCGCTGCTGATGCCGCAAACATCGCTAACGACGCTGCTGATGTTATTAAGAACGCCAAAAACCCATTGAAGATTGTCAGCAGCCTTTCCAGACTTATCAGCAAGATTCCAGACGCTCTCGCTGACTGTGGAATAAGAAAATAAGAAACATAAGCGTTTCATAGGCATAATTGAATGATACATACCCTACGTATTAACTCGTTTTACAAATCATCATAATATTACTCATCATTCATTGAGTGGCACATTTCTAAACAAAAATCATTGGCAGCAGAGCATTCTGGCCTTTTAAATAGAAAATCCTTCGCTGATAATAGGTAAGAGAGGATGGTTTTATGTAAAAAATCGCGTTAATTTTGAAAATGAGAAGTGATCAATGATTGAGATTCGTTATGATATAAATATGTCAAATCAAGGAAAATGACTCCTGAGCAAAATTTGCAGAAAGCTCCTAATCCTATTCTATCACTCAACCCAAAATCGAGCTTTTCTGTGAGAAAACTGTCGTTCATTTCCAATTTTTGTGTTGATTTCTCCTTATCGTAACACTGTAAATGTTGAAAGCGTGTTTCATTAGTGAGAAAGCGAGAATTCTAAAGACTATTCAGCGTTTTGCGGTTACTCTTCTCAGTCATTAATCTGGAAAATAGCCAAACTGTAAATCTGACATGTGATTTGCTCTTCTTATGAAAAATGAAAAAGAAATCTCAAACGAATCCTGAAAATAACTTCTAACCATCTTTCTATCTCAAGTTTAGGAGGTTTTTTGTGATAGAGGAGGAGTCCTACACCTCGATGGGGTTCCTTACAATTAAATTTCCTATTCTATAGAACTAAGTTCTGAGAGATTCTCGATTATTTTGTTCTAAGCCTACAGGTACAGATGCTTCTATCAGAACTCAGAATCTGAGTCGGGCTAGTTTATTTTTATTTTTTTTGGTTTTCGGTATTTTTACATCCTTAGTCATACTCATCCTGAGCCAATTTTACAGCAAACCTCACTATATAAACTTGGAAATTTTTATAAACGAAATAATCAGGAAAAAACTCTTCAAAAATGAATAATAAGACCATCTGTGCTCTTTTCCTATTATTGGCTGTTGCCTCAGCGAACACATTTGAAAATTTGGAATTCTTAGATGACGACAACGTCATAGTTAACGAGGATATCGAATTCATTGCGATTAAGAAGGCTAATGGGTGCATGGAATCCATTAAAAAGATCATCCCAGATCTTAAAGCCTTCATCAAAGATGTTAATGCCAAGAGAGACGTTCAAACCCTCATCGACGACCTTCAAGCGATCTTCGGGGAGATCAATGGTATCTGTGATTCCTGCGACCTCTCAAAACCAAGCATGTACAAGTACGAAAGGCCAAGTTTTCGAGACTGCGCTATTGATGCCGCCTTGCTGGCTGACACTGCTGTTTATATTGTCAAACTAGTCGGCAACCCGTTGACGTTCATCCCACTTATCGAAAGTGTTGCTGTTTTTGTCACGGGAATCCCAATGACCGTCCTTGACTGCGGCATTAGAATGGAAGCAAACTGACGCGTTTCATAAGCATATATTGAATGATACGTAAACATTACACAAGATTCATAACTCATCATAATAATATTGCTTATCATTCCTTGAATTGTATATTTCTGAAAGAAAAATCTTGGCAGCAGGGGTGCCGGTTCCTTAAGCTCTAATCTATATTAAAAAGGATGGCTATTTAATAATTTCTGTGAGATTTCAACCACAATGAATCTGAAATAACCACCACTTGTTTCTCTCTATAAGTAGCACAATCTTAAGCAGAAATTCTTGCAGAAAGTTCTTAATCCTATTTATCACCCAGCTCAAAATCTACCTTTTTCGTTTAGGATATCAAATCAATCAAAAAAATAAATAAATAATAAATAAACTAATGGAACCGGTTCAATAGTTATTAAGACTCCAATATCACATGGTTCGACTAAAAATCAAATGATCATGGCACTGATTTTTCGAACTAATCATATCTATAACTTCTAAACAGGTTTCAATCTCAATCTCAGGAGTCTTATATGTAAGAAAAAGCTGGACGCTTCGTTGCGAGCTATTTAAAAATGAAATGTCTTTTTCTATGGAAATGAGCTTTGAGGCGTTCTCAATTACTTTTTCTAACCATAAAAGACAGATGTTTCCATCAGACATCAGAATCTGAGTTTATTTTTTTAACTTTTTTTAATATCAGTATGATTACATCCAAAATCAGACTCATCCTGAGTCAATTTTACAGCAAACCTAAACTATATAAACTTGGAAATTTTTATAAACGAAATAATCAGGAAAAAAACTCTTGAAAAATGAGAAAGACTGTCTGTGCTCTTTTCCTTTTATTCGCGGTTGCCTCAGCTAACGGCTTGGAATTCTTAGATGACGACAACACTGTTTTTAACGAGGATATCGAATTCCTTTCGGTTAACGCAACTGCTGAGTGCATGAGCTCTGTTGCAAAGATCATACCAGCTCTTAATACCTTTATCAAGGATGTTACATCCAGGCCTTTGTTCCAACTCATCAGGGATGAGGTTAGATTCAAAAAAGAACTTCAAATTATTATCGACGACTATCAAGCCATCTTCGGGGAAATCAACAGTATCTGCGACTCCTGCAATCTCCAAAAGCCAACAATTCTAAAGTTAATGAGCAGATATCCAAGCATTCCTCAAGCCTGCGCTGGAGATGCTCAAAATATGGCTAGATTCGCTGCTGACATTATCAAAAACGCCAACAATCCATCAAAGATTGTTGACAGTCTTTCCAAATTTGTTAAGAGAGTTCCACACGTCTTTCTTGACTGCGGAATTAGAATATAAGCAAGATGTCGCGTTTAATAAGCTTGAATTGAATGATACGATACGTACATATTAAGCAAGATGAATACTAACTCATCATCATAACGTTGCTTATCATTCATTGAATTGCATATTTCATGAGAAAGGTCCGGCAGTAGGGCTCCTGGTCCTTTACGTTTCTACTCTATATTAAAAAAAAATTTTTTTCTTCCCTGTATTAGGTTATAGGGTTTGTTTGCTGTGTAGAAGGTTGCGCAAATTATGAATGAAAGGCGGTCAATGATTGAAGATGAATTATGGAGTTAAATCTCACAATAATTATTAAATAGCATTAAACAGATAGTGAAATAACTCCTAAATAGAAATTCGTGCATAAAGCTCCTAGCTCTATTCATCACTCAACTCAAAAACGAGCTTTTCCTTGAGAAAATTGTCGTTCATTTCTTATTTTTTATTGAGTTCCTCTTATCCAATACGTGCTAATGTTGAACACAATACGTTTCGCTCATATCTCCATACCTTTCTTCAATAAAAATATGATTCATTATTGGGAGCGCGAGAATTCTAAATGAAGACTGCTCACAGTGTTTTGAAGTGGACCGTATGAAAGAGGCAGCTCTCCGCTTAAGTCTCACAAACCTTTGAAAACGTGCCGATAGAGTTTAAATACAAGTTCGATTTACTATTCTGCTAGCCAGGTAATTTAAAATTAAACACACTGGAAATCTGAATTTGCTTCTCTTAGAAAAAACATTTGCTGATTTCAAATCGTGATGAGTTTAGAAATTCACGAAGCCAGGAAAGAAAATTCAAAAGAATCTCAGAAATGACTTCTACACATCTTTCAATCTCAATCTTATGGATGTTTCGTTGCTGATATTAAAATTAAATTTAGTTTTCTATGGAATCTCTGAGACATTCTCAATTACTTTTTTTTAAATCATACAGAACAGATGTCTCGATGAAACTTCAAAATCTGAGTTTGTTCGAGTTATTTATTTTTGCTTTTTTATCGATAGTGATATAATTACATCCTTATTCAGACTCATCCTGAGTCAATTTTACAGCAAACCTCATGATATATACTTGGAAATTTAAAATCGAGAGAATAATAAAGAACACTATTCAAAAATGAATAATAAGACCATCTGTGCTCTTTTCCTATTATTGGCTGTTGCCTCAACCAACACCCTCGAAAATATGGAATCTTTAGATGATGATGACAATGTCATTTTTCACAGGATTATCCTCCCTTCGGTTAACGCAACCTTTAATGCAACTGTCGACTGCATACGCTCCGTTCCAAAGATCATCCCGGCTTTGAATACCCTCATCAAGGATGTTAAAGATGCTAAAGCCAGGAGGAGTAACCTCAAATTGCATCTCGAAACTATGAAAGACGTTCAAACTCTTATCAACGACCTTCAAGTCATCTGGAGGAAATGAACAATATCTGCGATTCCTGCCAGATCTCAAAACCAACAATTCCAATGAGAAGATATCTACCCTACCCTCTAGGCTGCTGCATGGCTGCCGTCAGTTTCGCTGACTTCGCTGAAAGATACGTTATTCAAGATGCCAACAACCCATTGATTATTGTCGACCGTCTTTCCCATTATGTCAGTAGAATCCCCAGCCACCTTGTTTCCTGCGGAATTAAAATATAAGCAAACAGACGCGCCCCATAAGCATGAATTGAAATGTAAACTACACATTTTAATAACTAATCATTAATATTGCCAATCATTCGGTGAATTGCATATTTCTAAAAAAAAAAGTTTGACAGCCAGATTGTCGGTCTGTTATTGCTCTACTCTCTATTCACAAAAACAAAATTTAAATTATTCTCCACCTCTATGAGCCTGTAGGCTTTGCTTGTTTGATAAAGGGTTGTGCTGATTGAGATAGAAACAAAATTGTTTAAGATTCATCACGGATTCAACTTCACAATAATTATTACCAGCTGTTAGATAAATAGCCATATGACAATTAGTGAAATGACTCCTGAATAGAAATTCTTGCAGAAAACTGCTAATCCTACTCCATCACGCAACTCAATATATATATATTTTCCTTTCCCGTTTCAGATTTCAAACCAATGAAAAAAATAAAATGATGATGGAACCGGTTCACTCGTCATTGCGACTCCAACATCACATAGTTTGACTAGAACCCAATTATTAGCGCAGTAATTCTTTCGAACTAACTCATAAAATAATCTTATACATCTTTCAATCTCAATCTTATGGACACTTCGTTGCGGATATTAAAATTAAATTTAGTTTTCTATGGAATCTCTGAGACATTCTCAATTACTTTTTTCTAATCATACAAGACAGATTTCTCGATCAAACTTCAAAATCTTCGTTTGATTGAGTTTATTTGTTTTTTTTTGTTTTATATACAGTATAATTACATCCTTAGTTAGACTCATCCTGAGTCGATTTTTTGAAAGCAAACCTCACTATATAAACTTGGAAATTTATAATCGAATATAATAAAGAAAACCATTCACAAATGAAGAACAAGACCATCTGTGCGCTTTTCCTATTATTGGCTGTTGCCTCAGCTCACACATTCGAAAATATGGAATTCTTAGATGACGACAGCGTCATTGTTAACGAGGATATCGAATTCCCGTCGGTTCACGGAACTGTTAACGCAACTGTCGACTGCATGAGCTCCGTTGCAAAGATCATCCCAGCTCTTAATACCCTCATCAAAGATGTCAAAGATGCTGATGCCAGGGATATTCTAATCATGTTGCATTTGAAAACCATGAGAGATGTTCAAACATTTATCGACGACCTTCGAGTCATCCTCGGGGAAATCAACAGTATCTGCGACTCCTGCAATATCCCAAAACCAACAATTCCTTGGTACATTAGCATAATTCCACCCTACCCTCGAGGCTGCTATATGAATGCCAAAGACTTGGCAGAATTCGCTGAAAAATACCTTATTACAAATCTCAGCAACCCATCGAAGATTGCCAAAAGCCTTTCCCAATTTGTCGGGAGAATCCCGGCCGGTCTAACTTCCTGCGGAATTAAAATATAAGCAAACTGACGCGTTTCATAAACATGAATTGAATGATAATGACAACATTTAATAATTACATATCATAACGTTGATTATCATTCGGTGAATTGCATATTTCTGAAATAAAAAATTTGGCAACCGAGCTGCTGGTCATTTACGGCTCTACTTTATATTCAAAAAACAAAATTATTCTCCACCTCTATTAAGCTATAGACTTTGTTTGTTCGATGAAGAGCTGTGCTAATTGAGATAAAGAAATCAATAATAATTTAAGATTCTTTGTGGATTTAAATCCCACAAAATTATTGCTCAGCTTTTCGATAAATAGCCATCAGAGTGTCAAATCCAGAGAAATGACTCCTGAGCAAAAATTCTTACAGAAGGCTCCGAATCCTATCCCATCACTCAACTCAAAATCGAGTTTTTCCGTTTCAGATCTCAAACTAAAGAAAAAGTCCGCTGATGGGATAGGATCATTCATAGCTGCGACTCCAGCAGCACATTATTCGACTGAAAACCAAATTACCAGCGCACTATCAATCAGGACTGATGAACCAGTGATGTTGAGCAAAGACTATCCAAACAAAAGATCGAACTCAGCGTTCTTTTCGGATCATAATCTGATAAAAAGCAATGAATTCCAAATGAAATCAGGAATTCTGACAACAGATTCTTCAGAGCAAGTTCAAAGTGTAAAACATGTGAAAAGTCGCAGCTTTCGAATCACTACCTCCACAGAGTTTTCAGAAATGCAGAAAAAATCTGTGGCTGCTTCCTTGCTATTGAGCGGTGCTTCTACAACCAGAGCAGATTTACATCGCCGCGTTATCTCAGACTCAACCCTTGAAAAAGGAGATAACCATAAAGCTATCACGCCTGGGCAGCAACAGATAGGCCACTTCTCATCATTCAGAATAACTAGTGGTAAAACAACTTCTAAGGTTATCTGCAGAATGGAAAGAAGATATTCTGAGGATATAACAAGCCTTCAGTCGTTGTCCTCGACAAAAACCGATTTTTTGTCTACTAAGAACAACTATTCATCAAATACCAAGCTAGATGTTTCTGGAACCAGCGGTGAAACTCAGAAACCTCTTCTTCATCTTCGGCAGAAATCTCAAGAAGACCCTCTTATTATCAAAGAAGAACCAGAAAGCCCAGAATTAGCACATAAAAAAGTTGATAACTCCAAGCCATCGTTGAAATTTACGATGCCAGGGTACCAACCAGCAAAATGCTCGACCCTCGGGAACGGAGCAGTCAAAGCCTACGCTACTGCAACAAACGCAGGGACCACGAGAAAATACAATGAAGACCGAGTTTCGGTTATTTTAAGCATTTCACCCCCGCAGGAAAGAGAGAATGAGAGTTGGCCGAAATCCTCCTATTTCGCTGTGTATGATGGGCATGGAGGCAGCAAATGCGCTGATTTTCTCAAGGACCACTTGCACGAATTTGTAACTCTAGCAATTTAACTCGAAGTGATTTCGTTTCAAAGGTGATAGGCCATCCAAGCTTCCCAACGAATCCTATGGACGCGCTTAATAAAGGGTTTGAAAGAGCGGAAAAGGAGTTTCTATCTCTTGCACAGAAAGCAGCAACCGAGTCCATTGATTATTCTGGCTCTTGCGCGTTGGTCGTGCTGGTAGTAGGTAAACGGTTTTATTTCGATCTTATCTAAAGGTATTTTAGGCGAGACGTGCTATGTTGCGAACGTTGGAGATAGCCGCGCTGTCCTTAGCTTTGACTCGGGAGAAAAACTATATCCTTTGTCAAGAGATCACAAACCCATTGATGAAGAAGAGTATAATCGGGTCATTTCAGCTGGCGGTCGGATCTACCAGTACGCCACAGAAAGACTTATTCTGATTGTTAACTTTCACTAGATCGCAACGTCCGGCAGGAAAAATAGGCACTGTTGATGAAGAAACGCTGGCAGAAGGACCTCATCGCATCTGGCCGGGGAAGCTAGCGGTAAGATTAAAATATCAGATGATTCTTAATCTATAAAAATTGTTAGATAAGTAGGAGCTTTGGAGACATCAAAGCGAAGCTTCCGGAATATGGAGGGAATCCCAATTGCGTGATAGCTGTCCCTGAGATTAAGATATTTAAACTCACTCAAGACTGTGATTTTATTGCCCTTGGCAGTACTTATTCTTTAATTATTTAAGGTGTTATCTCCAATCCTCTAGGTGATGGGATCTTCGATGCGCTCTCCAATCGGGAGCTTGTAGACACTATCTGGGATGCTGTTAATAACTATCAGCTTAGGTCTGACCTACATAAGCAAGTTGGGCTCAATGCTGATGTTACCTTGCAGAAAGCAATTAACCAAGGAACTTTGGATAATGTTACTGCCATAGTGATCGTTTTAGAGAATTTTGAACGAAGATTTATTGAAAAGAGGCTTGAACAAGAGAAAAATCGAGGAACATCTCGTGTTCTCGGGCAGATGAATTCTCAGGGGGAGAGACTAAATGCTGAAGAGCAGCAGGTAGCCAAAAAAGCACAGTTATTGAATCTTCATAGAAGCCTCCTGGACTCAGCGTTCATAAGGAAGGAGGAAACGACGCCACAGGCGATGCTTACGCCGTCGAAGAGAATCATTGATTTCAATGAAACGAAGTTAAAAACAGAGATTCATAAGAAACCCATTTTTTCGATTGCGATGCTTGAAGAGAAAGGAGAGAAAGAAAAAACAACTGAACCTCTTCACCGGCAAAACACGAGGAGGGTTACCAGAAAAACAGCTGATGTGGATCTGAAGAGCACTTATGGTTTATCTCATGAAGCTTTCAGAATTGTTAGTAAACCAAAAAGTATGAACGATATTCAGTAAACACTGAAATATCAAAGCCAGGAAAGAGAAAAAGTGCACAGAGCTACCATATACACCAAAGCGCAAGAAGATTTATTTTTTCGAAATTTTTTGTTAGACACCACAACTTAGTAGATATTTTATTTTATTAACAAATGATTTATGAAGATGTATGGCAACCTTTGAACATGTGATTTTTTTTTGGGTAAAATTCGCGTGGAGAAAAGTAATTTCCATACTGCTCTATCATCAATACACAAATCTACCGACTTTTTGGCTTGTCTATATTGAGATTGAGACATATACTGATTAAATTGGTGGCTTTTCAAGCAAAAATTTGTTAAATTTACTGCTTGTTACTATTGTTTTAAAATTGAATACAAATGATGAGTATTGGTGATTTTATTTTATTGTCATTAGTACGGATATGTTTAATTCCTGAGGAAAAAGCTTGAATCGCATATACTATAGATCTAAATTATGATTAATCAAGAGAAAAGTATTGTAAGTTAACTCTGGATTACTTTATAAGTCAGAGGTTAAGCAGTGTATTAAATGTAGATCATTATCAATTATTAATTACGAAACCGTTCATATATTCTGCATCTACGATAATATTAGCAACTAGTAATGAGTTAAATACGGGACTCTTTCCTTGAAGTTTAGTTCGCACACAAAAAATAGATCGAATTAACAAAAAACAACTAATTACAGTCTTTACCATATTAATAATTCAAATTTAAATATTTCGTTTATAAAATCTCGCTGTAATCGAGAATTATCTCAACACGAAAAAACTCTCGGTGACCTTGCTTCTGATTAATAGCCTTCTATACATAATTTATCACCAAATAGCAAATTGCTCTTCAACGCGTTTTGTTCTTCCCTCTTAATTCTGCTGTTATGTGACAGCGTTAGCCTCCTCAACTTCTTCCATGATGTATTCTGCCCCAGCTGGCAAACTCCTTTATAGCCTATCAAATTGCTCGATAAACCCAACTCCTCAATTTGCACCCATACTTTATTCATTGCCATTGTGACTATCCCCTCATTGCTTATCATATTTTCTGAAAGATCAAGTCTCTTTAGTTTCTCCCAGAAGATGTTATTTCCAATTTCTTTCGCACCTAAGTCTGCGATATTGTTTCTCTGTAGGTATACCTCTTCAAGATGCACCCAACCTGAGTTTTTCGCGATAGCCGCACATCCTTCGTCACTTATCTCATTCGCACGCAATGACAACACCTTCAGCTTCTTCCAACTCGTATTACTTGCGATTATCTCAGCCCCTTTGGCACTGATATTATTACTTGATAGCCTTAGTTCAACGAGATTCGTCCACGCTGTGTTCCTTCCCAGCGCACCAGCACCTTCATTGCCTATCTCATTTGAATTTAACCAAATAACCTCGAGATTTCCCCAACTAGGGTTTCCGCCAAGAGAGATAGCTCCTTGATCTCCAATATGATTCTCATTTATTCCAAATTCTCGAAGATTGCTCCATGTCGCATTACTTCCCAATGCTTTTCCGCCTTCAGCTTCGATTTTATTTGCCGAAAATTCCAATCGTTTTAAATTACTCCAAGTTGTGTTCTTCCCTATGGCTCTCGCGCCATTGTCTTGAATCTGATTGTGGTTTAGAAGGAGTTCTTCGAGGTTTTTCCACGTTGAATTTTCTCCAATTGCGATTGCGCCTTCATCACCGATTTGGTTCATTTGGAGCTCGAGTTTTTTCAATTTACTCCAGGATGTGTTTTTGCCTATCGCAATACAGCCACTGTTTCCAATTTGATTGCTTTGTAAAAAAAGTTCTTCTAGGTTGGTCCACACAGTGTTTCTCCCGATTGCTTCGGCGCCTTTGTCACCGATTTTGTTGTTTCCCAGGGATAGGGTTCTAAGATTCTTCCAGGCAGTGTTGTTTCCGATGCATACTGCGCCTTTGTCACCAATTTGGCAGACAGCTAGTCGTAAATCGATTAAGTTGACCCATGTGAGGTTATTTCCGATAGCCGAAGCGCCGTCATCGCCGATTTGGTTTACGGAGAGGTAGAGTTCCTTCAGTTTACTCCAGGTGTTGTTGCTGCCGATGAGCATGGCTGAGTCATTCCCGAGATTATTATATCTTAGGCTGAGCCGTTCGAGATTTTTTAGTTTTTCATCTTGAGTTATTCGCAGGACATCATTGATTCGTACTTTCTTGCCGTCAAGTTCGATTTTGATGTTCTCGGTTTCTATGTTTGGGTTATTTTCCATAAGGAATTCTTTTCTGTGGTTGCTGGTATTATCACAATAAATTTTAATTCCATCTAAAAAAGATAATGCAAATACTTTCGATTTTTATTTAGGTTCCTTGTAATACATGCTGAGCAAATGTTGGGCGCCAAATTGCAGCTATTTTTTGTGAGATTGCTGTTTTCCTGATCATAGTAATTAAATAAAAATAGTCATTCGTTAGTCGTGAACCAGATGAAGTAATAGCAACTGATGGTTCGGAATGAAAAGCACTTCAATCTTCAACAAAATTCCAATAATAGACTTGGTCTCTCAACTGCTGAGCCCAAACTCAATTAGTTGAATCAGATTCGTGGGGGTAATTTATTGGTTTTGTTTATATAATAGTCTAATTTTCAGGAAATTTAATAAAATTTTCGCGGAAAAATGATAACACAACAGAAACCATCCAAGGCAGAAAAGTGGCTTCAGGGCCTAAAACACTAAATAAATGTCGGAGATATATTTGAGCCTACAGTTGACTATCTTCATTTTAGACAAAAACAAAGTAACGAAGACTTTGACTGAAGATAATCGACATTTTGTTGAGTATTCTGCTAAAGAAGACTATCCGCAAACGGATTGTTTCACCAAACCCCAAAAGAACTCAAGAAAGATTCACAAAAGAAGTGCTAATACGCGTTTATCGAAGAAACGAACAACAAAAAAGAAAGGGCCTAAATCAAAGTAAATCTAAACGCGAAATCTT
>ENA-UOTZ01000398-UOTZ01000398.1-compost-metagenome-genome-assembly--contig:-NODE-398-length-36943-cov-10.813324_pt1 | contig 36943 bp, 28 predicted proteins | sample MGYA00238144_ERZ746983 | MGnify/ENA primary metagenome ERZ746983 (study PRJEB28759, sample SAMN06268863) | compost metagenome | isolation source: single cell | place: USA: California, Emeryville, Joint...
TAAAGCAAGTTTGAAGATTGAATTTGATGAGGACGGAGTATTCGGTGCAGCGGTCCTCCAAAAGCTTCGCTCCAATTTTCAATATATCCTAACGAAACCTTCTGGTGAGATCATCTCTTTAACCCAAGGCCTATTAAACTGCTTTGAGCTCCAACACGTGAATCAGGTTCAAGGTCTAAATATCTGTTTCCTTATTCCGAAGCTATTTAAATACTACCTCACTGCTGACCAACTCGACAATAGTGTCAGCTTCCCTCACGACGGAATTTATACAAATTATTTTTCGGCTACAGCATGCTTAAGCAATGAATATCTCACGAAATACAATAAAACAGCGCGGGCTGAAGTTGAACAAGCGATTCGTGGTTTAGACGAATTGAATAATCTGCAGATCGGTCAAGAGTTAGAGCGGTCCCAAATAGAGTCTATCATAAACAATTACGTGGAAGCTACACAAAAGATCGATTTGCCTTTTGAGGGCTCACGGAAGTTGACCTTACGAGTCCAAAAATACGAATATCATTGCTCTCGATTCAGAGTTATCGAAATCTACAGCTTCAAAAACGCTTCCAAAAACCCAATCACAAGGACCAACAAATTCTTTTCTTCTGAAGAGGGCAGCGGAGTTATCAAATCCATAGACCTTATGGAAGAATCGCGAGGAGCGAGACAAAAAACCGACTACCCTCAGCTCAGGAGCGAGAAATCGACATTCTTCCCACGAGACCAAACTCCTCAGAACATCCAACTCAGCTCCGCCGAAGATATCGCCTTCGAGGCAGAGAACGGAACAGGCTATACTTTGAATTTTCTTAGCAGCCCCAAATCTAATGTCGCCTTGCAAAGGAATGGCAGCAACGACATGACTTACAAACTATTTAATGTAATGCAAGAAAAAGACGAAGATGATGATGAGGATAACGTCAAAATCCTAAGCTGGCAGGAAAGACGCCAACATTCGCTAAGGACGACTGAAAAACTTGAAATTGAAAAAAAGAAGGTTAAAGCCGCCAAGAAACCTAACAAGAAAGAGGGACTCTTTCACAAGCAGTTCTTCAATTCCGGTTCCTCTCAAGGGTCGACCACAACTTCAGTTTTAGATAGACATTCGACTCAGAGTCTCATCGAGCGGGATATTAGTTATCGAATGTTGCAAGTGTTTCTGGTATTGGGCTTGCTGGGAATTTCCCTGATCTTTGTCTTGTTCAGCGTCCAATGCATGGACGCGAAGACTCGCTTGCAGACTCTCGGAGAGCTTTCACGCTCTACCGGTTACCCTTTGTTAAACTCTGTGTATTTGAACTATATCGCAAGAAACGCATACCAGTGGGAATTGCAGGTCAAAGGTTTTCTTCCTATCGGTCCGATGATGATGCCTGTCTTTGTCGGGCAGGTCGTGATTTTAACGAACGTCAACAGCATTGGGAATCTTAGGAATATGTCATTGGCGGGCAACCTGAATGAAATGCTCTATGAGCGAATGCAGTCGCCGGCACATGGAGTGAAGATAGATTTTCCTAATGGGACAGCGGTCAATATGTCATTAGTTTTAGCGAGTACTGTGCTTTTTAAGGCCTCTGATGACTACACAAAGAAAAGGATACAAGCAGGTTTAAACACACCGAGGACGCAAATGGAATTTGTATTAATGAGCAATACGACCTTCGTCCCCGCAGAAATGTCTCTTCAGATTGGAATTGAGCTGACGAATCAAATCCATTCAGAAATTAAAAGCAATTTAGACCTAAACACCAAGATAATTGGCATTATTGCTATGCTCATCGCATTGATTGGAGTCGGATTCCTGCTCGTTTACCGCAGGATAGTTCACAAAAGGGGCCAGATGCTAGGCTTATTCTGCCGTGTTTCAAAGAATGAGCTTCTTACAGCCTGGGAGAGAATGAGTGGACTGCAGGTCAGCAGCCAAGGTGGTAAAAAGAGCACATATAGTGGCATTATTCGAACCAAGGAGAGACAAAAGGAGAGGATTGTTTTAGCTTATCATTCCAATTCAAGAATAAAGTACATGGGATTTGCCTTTCTGCTCATTGTCGGGGTTTTCATGATTCCTTTTTTGATAGTTTACATTTGGATAAAAGACCGCCTCTACATTTGGGAGCTCACGATCGATCAAGTCACCAGCTGGGGAATCATCCAAGCGAAGATGTCGGCGCTAATGCGAGTGAGCTACGAATACTACTACAGTTTGCAGGGAAACATCTCCAACGTTGAAGTGCTGGAACAGAGAAAGGACACTATTATGCAGGAGTACGGGGAGATGTTAGAAACTCTCCAGGAGTTTTTCTCGAAGTTTGGTAACCTCCCTAACCAAGACATTTACAATGAAACAACGACCGCGCAGATAAACGGCGGCAAGCTAAACTTATGTCCTTACCTCGAATCTGATGCGCAAACAACTATGTTTTGCATGACCCAAACCTTCGGAGTGGCCAGCCAAGGCGCGATACCTACGCTGGATTATGTAAGGCGAGGCATTGCTAGCGACTGGTACCAGGTGAGTCAATCGAAGACGCCCATTCAAACAATGCTGAAGCTGGCTCAGCCCATTTTTATGACAGGAAATTTCCAGATAATTATCAATCGTTTTTTCTTCATAACTGGCAATATGATGAAAGGAACTTTGAATGACTATATAACTGGAGTCTCAAACACGTTGATAGTGCTGTACTGCAGTATTTCGGTCGGAATAATTATCGTGTTTGGAGTTTTCTGGATATTGTTTTTGATCAGGATGCAAAAATGGCTGAATAAATCAAAGTCTTTGTTGAAAATACTGCCGCCGAATATTTTGAAGACCCATCCCTTTATTCGGAACTATCTGGTAAAGGAATTGAAGTATTCGAGTGGCTAGTGAATTATTGTAGGTATTTGTCCCTGTATCGCTTGTTTCCTATTTGAATTTATTCTTTCTTGAGAAAAAAAAAGAAGAATAGAATAGCATTAAAGCGAAATTTTTTTGTGTATGTATATTCTCCCTGTCATATGTGGATTGATATGTGCTGCATGTAGTGATAGAGTAATTTTTCCCAACTTCTTGATCCTTAAATATTCATTTTGTCTCCTTAGAATTGAAATTCATATTAATGGCATCTCTTCTTGGAGATGGTGTAGATTTGATAAAGTTACTCTGGTCTAAAGCTCTTTACCGTGAGAGTAGCCAATTCCAAATATTTTCTTAGCTTATGAAATGCAGTAATAGAGATATCGAAGGGTTTAAATTGATCACTTGTTTAAAAAATATCTAAAAACTCATTTCTTCGTTCTTTTCGTATCTAATGGACAAAGCCGGTAAATTTTGCTACATCACGAACAGAAACTCAAATTAACGTACATTCTAGCTCGCAAAGCTTTCAAGGCACTTGTTTTCGGGCCTTCTGGAGCCACTGGCAGAGTAAATCCTTTAAATCTGAGCATATTACGACGTACAATTAGGAAGTAGTAAGCGAATTGCTAAACTCGCCAAACTGGGAGAAAGTATCCGTTATTACCCGCAGGAAAATCGACCGCTGGGAACAACTGCCTGGTAAAATGAAAACTAGCACGTTCAATTGATAATTTTTCAGAAAATCAAAAAAACAAGCTTGATATCGTTCTCTGCGATGATATGGATGCCCTTTTCGATTTAGAAAAGTGGAAATTTCCAGGCTATGACAGCGTTTTTTCCTGTCTTGGGACAACGAGTTTAAGATTAGGAAAGGTAAATCTCTCATGGTATTTCCCTTTGTAACCTGATAACTGTTTCCAAAATCCAGGAGATGTTCTACAAAATCGAGCATGACTACAGCGTACAATCAGCTAAGATTGCAAAAGCAAACAGTAACATCTCAATAATTTATTTCGGTTCTAAGTCAAAAATCATAGATATTACTCACTTTGCACTTGTGTCTGGAGGAAACGCTGACGCGAAATCACGGATCTATTATTCCAGAGTCAAAGGCGAGGTAATCACATCTTCCAAAGTTGAGCTGAAAAAATAACTCATATTTCTTGAAATAAGACTGAGGACGACATAATAGCCCTGGGAATCCCTTATACCTCTCTTTTCAAACCAGGTAAGATCAATAACTAAGGAAAAACTAACCTGTTCTTCAGCGATGCTAGCAAATCGAGACAATAATAAAAGAGTGGTCGAGACGATCGTATCTTGGATTCCTTTTATCCCCAGCATCGAGACCAAAGACCTCGCAAAGGCGATGACGATCGATGCTGAGTTAAGACTGAGAGGAGGGTTGGATGAGAAAATCGACTCGGAGCTAAAAGTCAAAGCGAATACTAAACACGGCGCGAAGTATTATTACTATGAGAATGAAGTTATCAAAGAAATTCTGAAGCTCCAGAATCTCAACTTGTAATAATTGACTGCAACTAGCAGTCGAAAAAAAAAAATGCGGGTTGAAGCGCATGATTTAAATGCTGTGAGATTTCTAAAATTCATGATTAATTCTGATTACCATAAAATATGACTTGAACTTGGAAATAGCAATGTTAATCAAGAATGTATATAATTCTAACAAAAAAAAGATAGTTGAAATATTTTCATCAAGTAGGAATTTTTGGTGTACCAACTGCTCAAGCGATTCATTGGGTTTTCTTGGTGTATTATAAATGTTATATCTAAATTCGGGCCATTCAGTTTTCTTTTGTAATGATATTTGATAATTAGCGTAGGATTCCTCAATTTTACACAAGTTATCTAAACCCAAACAAATTCATGTTTTTTGTTTTTTTTTTTGGATCAAAGATACAACTTCGTAAACTTGGCGATCGTTCTGCCTTTTTCGATTCATTGCTTCGATTCCTCCTGATTTCAAAAAGAAAACCATATTCTTCAAACCACCAAGCATTATCAACAAAATTTATCTTTTACCAATTTATGCACTCATTAATAATTCTCGGTTAGTCGCTTTCAATACTTCATCGCACAAAGTCTAGCAAGCAAGTATGGGTTCTTTGCGTACTTGAATCTCAACTCGTCTGGCGGTACATCTAGGCAAGAAGATTTCCCAATCTTGTACGATTAGCAATTATCAATCATAGTAAAATCAAATAAACGATCTAACGAGAATTGACTAACCAACACATTGATATCTGATAACGGTTTCTCTCCATTTAAAAGATGTTCATTACTATCCTCTACTCTGGATTATCCTTGATGTAGGTCCCTAATTCTGAGCTGATATTCGATTCTTCTTAACGCTACTTGGATCTCAAATGGGTCCTTTCGATTCAGGCTTTCCTTTACGAGCAGTTCTTCAAGAATTTCCGCTAATACAATTTTTTCATTAAGCATGAAATGCAGAAATAACCGATATTCCAAAGTAAAAACCGCAATTAACCACACCAACTGCCTTGTAAAGTCACTGGCATTGGCCTTATTTTATCATGGCTCGAAAATACAACCACACACCTTCCGCATGAAACCCAATAATTTGCTTCCATGAATTCTAGATACGGAATATTTCAGAACAATCACTACCGATTTTCAGAAAGTTTATTCCAGGCAAAACATGAGTCATTGAGCTTTTATTAATTTCGAATAAATGTCTAACCCGCTTAAATAAACAAATTTAACAAATGTTAACCTCGTAAACTTTATTTATTTTAGAACACAGGAATAACACACTTCCCAAAGACAATTTAATACACCAAAGCTTGAAGTTCGACAGCAAATTAAGCAAGAGAAGTTCATTTACCTTCCCCCTAGAGAACCTTATTAAGCGGCAAGCACAATGGCTTTCCTTATGGCATTCTAAGTCTAGCTCTAAGGGTAATGCGCGGGAAACATAGAATAAGTATTAGTTGGAAATGCGATATAAGTCTTAATGGTAGAGTAATTAAGAAGTCCTTGGCTTCTCAAGCCCCGCTGTTTGTGTAGAATTGCGCTTAGGAGAAGAGGTAGGTAGTGAAAAAGGTTCCATAATTGAATTTTAATTAAAAATCCCTTGTTTCTTTAGGAATGCTAAATAAATTAGTTTAGCAGTTCTCAACCATGATTTGTTTTAATCTGCAAATAATTAAATTTTGTACGCGTCGAATATAAACGAATTTTTTCTTTTCGTCATTAATACATGGTCGACTCAAACAATTCAGAAGCGATCAAACGAGCAGCCCTTTTGAACCTCTACTCTTTAATGGGGCAGTCCTCCCTTCCCGCTAGCAGGGCGAATGACCGAGAGAGCCTTCCGCTTAATACACTGGGCCTCAATCAGTCATACTACCCAGGTCTGCCCGGAGGCGCATTCTTCCCGCAACAAAGCCTACTAGAGGCGACGACGAACCTGCTCAGCCCGCAGTACCCTTTTATGCGTTCTCCTCCCATACAAGCGTTGCTTTCAGCCCGGATGAGTCAGCTGCTGAGCCCTTATCATATGGCTGAGCCCGATAAAATTGCGAACCCTATCCTCACTATGCCTCAGGTAAGACCGCCTCCCTGCATTGCTCTAAATCCATTTGAATAGAAACCAGCGGTATTGGACACTTCGATAAATAAGAATCTCTTAGAAAATAAGTCTACCAATCAAAAAGCTCAGGAGGAGAATATAAAAGAGAAGTCTTCGCTAGCTGAGACTCAAAAACACGAAGATAAATCAAACGCGACGAGAAAGAAGAATTTTAGGCGTAAGGCAGTGCAGATAGAACGCACCTTCAAGTGTCCAGTCGCGAACTGCTGTAAGGCATATGGGTAAATTAGCAATGGGTCACACGTTCTTTAATTTGACACAATAACTAGATGCGAAAGCTCTCTTAAAGTACACATTAAAATTAAGCACTCGTCTCTTATAACCGGTTTGAAAGAGTCAAAGTCGTAGTCATTATAGTTAGGTTATCGATTATATTTAACTAAATCCCCTCCATATTTGTTTTTTTCAAGCTTAATCACGTTTCATGGGTTTTGATAGTCTCCGGACCTGTGACCGTGAGTTCATAGAAAAATTTTTTTGCTACCTGCTTACCCTGAAAAATGAATAAAACTCATAGCAGAAATTATTAAAGTGCAGAATAAGGATGTCTACAGAGCGGATTCATCAAGAGGAATATTATATGGGGTACAGACTCCCTTGACTCGCACGACTTTGGTTACTGTATTAAGACTTTAGAGACATGATATATTCAGAACCGTTGCAGAAATTTCGTAAAATTCCTCAATGATGAATGCATTTGGAGTTCCTAAAGGTCAATGAATGGTTTGAGGGAATATCAAATATGGGTTGGTTGACTTAGGAAGAGGCACTATGTAAGGAAGCAACTTAGGACTGAAAAGACGATATGCGTTTTGATAGTTTTGAAGTGTCTCGATTGATCAGTAATCAGTGATGAAGGCGGGTTTGAGCCAAAAAGAAGTAATTATTTTGAGGAAAAGTGTGTCCTTGGTGAGCATCGGTGTCAATTTACTTGGAAAACATTAAAATTCATTTAAAAGAACTTTCGCAGACATTAATCGTTTAATCCATTTATGATACGAAAATGTTTTTATTACTGGAAAAATTATACCATGCAAATTTGTACAATCTAAGAAAATTGAATTATGTATGCATTTTCATTCTTTTTATCTTTTTTTCAAGACCCTTTTCTGCAAGTATCACATCGAACGATAGCCCTGGAGGCAAACCGAACTTTCTTTGTAATGCCGGAATCAAATGGACATGTATGCTATGAATATTGTTCGAAACAAGAACTTTGATAAGAGAATTTAGAAAATTTACTGGTTGCCTATCCTCTTAAAAGCAAACATTAGAAAAGAGTATCATCACGGTAAATATAAAGTACACCGACGATAAAGCTGAGTGAACTTCATGTATTTGTTAACAAATAACTCAACTAGGATAAGATATTCACATACAAGTATACTCTTGATTTGAATTTTTCACAAACGCTAATATTTATCTATTTAGGGAGTAGGAGGCTGCTTCTTCAGGTCGGATGAATCGAGCTTTGTATTTAAAATCGAAGCTTCTTCAAGTATTCGTTGGACCACAACTTATATTCAAAAAGATTATTCTAAAGCGTAGTTTTATGACCTTACCTTCTTTGGGGTGTGCTTGATATCGTACCGTCGTAACTTTTCTAATTGCCTGAGCGATTTCCATGCCTTCATAGAGACAGAGATAAGTAATAACAACGTAAATGCTTCGGGCAATTCCATAAGTACAGTGAACATAAACTCTCTTGGAAAAGCAAAAAAATATTAAATTTCAAAGCAACGAAGTCTTGTTATTTACCTTTTGGCTTTCGACCAAAGAGTTAAGATAATGAGCTGCTTTTGCGGCCTTATGAATAACGTCTTCTGTACAATCCTCTATCGGAAAACGGAAAAAAGGGATATCTCCATCAATTTTCGAATGATCAGGATGATATTCTTTGTCGTTTGGGGTTTCCAGGCTCAGAATCGCCCCTATTTTTTCTAAGGCGAGCAGTTCTTTCTCTCTTTCCTCATTTATTGCCGCTCCTATTGTTTATTCGTGAGTGGATAGATATTCCATTGATTACCAACGAGAATCCTTTCATTGATTTCATTGTAAATAAAGTTTTTCATTGATATTTCCTCCTGGACGATCTGAATACAATTTTGCTTGACTCTAATATCTTTTTGGAGGCCTTGAACCGCTTTTTCTGGATTCAGCAAGTAGTGGAGGTCCACTCGACGATTTTTTATCACAGACTTCGCGACGAGGTCCAAGATGTAGACAGAAAATGAGATACTTTCTGTTCGAAGAGATACCCACACTGGAGGTGATTTCCAGCACATTACTGACGCATCTGATGATTTTTGCTTGCTGGGTGTGAAATTCAACTTCACAACCTTGGAATGAAGTGCCAGATCTACAAGACTGCCACTTAATCCGAGGGCTTTAGTACGATCTGCTTCAGGACCGAGAATATTTGGAACGATAACCTCGAATTTTTGGTGCTCCCATTTGTCTTCTAATCCAAAATTGCGTTGTAGACCATGGAAAAAATACTCTTTACCTATCACATATGCTCGCTTCTCTTTGTTTTTAAGCCGAAGACAACGATTTAGGCCTTGTTCCCATTGGAGATCTCCTTCTTCGGGCCTGTCCCAGTTAGCGATAACGTACTTGTAGTGAAGCAAGGTTATCGAGCCTGCTGAAGGGAGTTCTGGGGTGACCGTCCAATAATCCTCCTATTGAATGAGTATGAATGGAGAATTTGAAACAATTATTACTGGAGTCCAATTTAATCGTATAGCTGAGCGAACATCTCGCTTTGAATCACTTTCCGTTATGAAATAGAGGTACAGCGCGCGTCCGTACGGGCATTTGAAGTGAATTTTGAAGGTAGTAGAAGGTTTGGTGGAAGACTCGGCCATATTACGGGGGGTAATTTGATATCAGTAATAAATAAGTTAGTTTAATTCCAATATATTCATGTGTGTATGTGATGTTGCTCTGCTGTCATAAGACGCTTGATAAAACCACAAATTAATTCCAAATGAACAGACACACTTTGCAAACAACTAGCGGATGAGTAAGAGGTTTATTCCAATTTTTATTCGAATTATGCGACAATTTTGAGAATCGCAATCGATACAAGCGTTGTTATGACCATTTTTTTAATGCTTTGAAAGAATTACACATCATGTGGAGAGAAAATTTAAAAAAATAGAGCTTTAGTTAGCTTGAAAGGTTATGAGGTGTATTGCTATGTGTTATTAATACAATCAACCTGAATCTTACAACAATTTGTCTTATTTTTTGCATGCATCCATAAGATGGGATGAAAATTTCAACCGATCCTCAAAATATACCCAAATGGTCGTGATTAATCCAACAACGGCGGTCGTTAACAGCACGGCCTCGAAATAAAAGTAACCATCTTGAATCTCCGAAGTTTTATCCCGAACTCCTCCAAGCGAAGTACACAACACTACCAATCCAAGGTGCAGCATGCTGTTCACTGCTCCAAGAGCTACTCCTGTATGCTTTTTCTCAACAACCATCGGTACTATTGGCCATACGGATCCTGCATATAGGAAATAATAAGCCCCTATAAACACCATAGCCATAATGGCAATCGATTTGTTTTGTTCGTTTGAGAAGCAGAGAAAAATTGCTTGCGAAACCGTCAAAAAAATCATACCGAAAATCGCGAAAATAGGTCGTTTTCCATATCGATCGACTAATTTTCCCACCAAAGGAATAAAAATTATTCCCATGATATATACAACCATGACGATTCTTCCAGCTTCTTCATTAGTGAATCCAAAAACTTGATAAAGGTGGTCGTTTGCTTGATTCATAAAGCACAAGAACGTGCTTTGAGATACTGTGATATTGATAAAAACAATCCAAGCGATTCTCTTCAAAGATTTGATTCCCGCAAAGAACCCTTCGGATTCAGCGTCATTAGACTTATCTTGAGCAGTGTTTTGAGGCGGAGCATCAAAAATTACTAATAAGATCGCTGCGATAAGAGAACAAACGCACAGAACGAGGCCGACTGCTCCTGGGTACCATAAAACTTGAGTACGACTGTAAATAAGCGGGGTAAAAAAGGCGTTCGAGACCGTTGCTGCGCGTCCCACAACGACTATCATAGCGAATGGAAATCCAGCTTGCGATCGATCGAACCAATGACTCACTATTGAGTATTGAGAGAGTAATATCAAATCCATCACGCTCAGGAAGAGTCTTCCAATAAGCAGCAACGCGTAGCTGTAACAATATAGACTATAGGTCGTGATTGCCTGACCGATCATTCCGAGCACACAAAACATGAGTAAGCAATAATTGGCTCCGAGTTTGTCGCTCAATATCCCTCCGAAAATCGGAAAAATAATACTTGGAGCGTAAAGCAGGCTATATAGAGAGGTATATTGTGTGGATGTTAGTGAGAATGCCCCTTCTTCGAGTTGTGTCTCGATGCCAGAGATCATGTCTGCAGAATAACCAATCCCGATATTGGTGCTGCAAGCGAGTGCTAGCATGAGGTAGCGCCATTTGGGATTGCTATTTGCACTCTTATTGCTCTTGCTTAATTTTTCATCAGGTTCTAGCGCTTCAGGCTCTGCTGCTGGTCCATCTATCTTCATAAGAGGGTTCTCTTCTTCGCTCATTATCATGCTGAAAATAATTAAAATAATTCTTTGCTTACTAATTAATTCGTTTTGGTCCCGGATTGTGATAACAAATACCGTTTTAATTTAATTCAAAAGATATCTCTTTAATCTAAATGCTGGCATATGAAATTCATCGAAAGAAAGGCCATAGGTTTATTTCATGGTCATGCTTACTAATCCTTCGATTTGATATGAAATTGTGGAACAAACCAATGGGATAAGTCATGCTTAGCGCTTCAAAGTAGTTAGGATAGCTCATATCATAAACGTATCGCCGTTGCCGAATGATTATTAGTATTAATAGGACTCTTTAGGATATCGTAGAGGAAAACAGATAGAAATAGTATCAAAACAACGACTCGATTTTTGGAAGTGATTCGTGAGTAATTGTTTAAATAATTTTACAAGGCAAGAAATAAACAGAGTACTTATTCACAGAATGGAAAAGAAATGTAAGATCTGACCCTAATGAATCAAAATGAATGTGAAATTACCCTTTCCGCAGTGACTCAAGCGTTTAATGCAGTTGTTTTTGGAGCTACTGGAGCCACTGGCAAAGTAGAGACGCAATTTCTAACATCTAACTGCAATTAGCTAGGAATTAGTGACCGAATTGCTGAATTCTCCAAGTTGGGAAAAAGTTACGATTGTTACTCGAAGAAAACTCGAACAATGGGAGAAATTGCCTGGTATCAATGATATGCGAATTTACATGTGACGTTGTGATAGAAAAACAACAAGAGAAAATCGATATCGTTCTTTGCGACAACCTTGATGCGTTTTTCGGATCGCAAAAGTCGGATTTTAGAGGCTATCATAGCGTTTTTACCTGCTTAGGAACCTCTTCTCTCAAAAAGGTATAAATTAGAATCTTTCCAGTTTGAGATCTCATACTACTCTTACTAAGGAGGAATTTTACAAAATTCAGCATGATTATATTCTTCAGTCTGCAAGATTTGCAAAAGCGAATGGTATTTTGTAATATTATAGTGAAATTAATTTATTTTGAAAGCAATCCCTCACTTCTCATTCGTTTCAGGGAAAGGAGCGAATGCGAAATCATGGGTGTATTATCCAAGAGTCAAGGGTGAGGTAAGCGTTCTACCGTATTGTGAATACGATAAAAACATTGTGAGTAGACTGAAAATGACATAATCTCCCTTAAGTTGCCGTGTACTTCCATATTTAGGCCAGGTAAGTCGTTTCATTGCTGAGGATTGCTGATGAGCTCGATGTCTGTTAGGGCTTCTATTAGGTCGAGGGCCAGAGACGAGAATGATTGAAAAAATCGCAGCATGGATCCCTTTTGCTCCGAAAATCGATGTGAGAGATGTTGCACGGGCCATGAGGCTAGAGGCAGAAATGAGATTAAAGGATGAAAACCTGGGTCATGACGCCTCAAAGTATTTTATTTATGAACATAAAGATCTCGAAAAAATGTTGCTGTGATGCCATCAGTCTAAGGAATTTCTTTCATTTTAGAAGTGAACAGCTTAAGGTTGAAGAAATTACTTGCAAAGTCTTTAGTTTCCAAAGTGAATAGACTATAACAATATGTTATATCTTTGAGAAAGACAGTAAGGGAAAATATGTTGACTAAGCATTCATTTTGGAAGAAACACCATCATCATTTATCACTAAATTGAAAAAGCTATAGAATTCATAGAGGATCAGAACATTGCTACTGCTATTAACATTATTTCTAACTTAATTCTGAATTTTCAGGATACTTTGTTCAGATATTTGTTGAAGTTGAATTAAAATTTTAACATACAAGCACATTATGGAAAAACTTGGTAATTCATTCCAAAAAGACAAAGGTGCCTTACATTTACTTCACTTCAGCTCCTGAAGGCTATAGAGCAGTCGTTTTCGGTGCCACTGGCGCCACTGGAAGCGTAAAGCCTCTAAATAAAATCATTTCGCTAATATCTCTCAGATACTAGTCAATGAACTCCTGGCTTCTCCAAAATGGGAGAAAGTAACTGTTATCGTCCGCAGAAAACTCGATCAATGGGAAAAACTGCCTGGTAGTCCTCCAACTTGCTTTCAGATTTTGATTTCAAAGATACATAGAGGATCAAAAAGCAAAACTGGACATTGCTATATGCGAGAACTTAGATGAGCTTTCTGATTTACAAAAGTGGAATTACCCAGGCTATCACGCCGTGTTTACTCTGCTGGGAGCTCCAGGCGTCAAGCCAAGAGTAAAATAAGATGATTGGCCTAATAAGATGCTTAAAACTTTGATGTCTTAGGAGATCTTCCGCAAAATCGAGCACGATTATGTCATACAGACAGCGAAATTTGCGAAATACAACAGTAATCCTCAGTTTTTTAAGTGAATATAGCTAAAATTTAAAGAAATCCCTCATTTTACTTTGCTGTCGGGCGAAGGTGCTAGTCCAACATCGTGGATCGAGGTCATGAAAATCAAGGGAGAAGTAAAATCCTTCTTTGTCGGATGTAACTTTCTTCATGAACTCAGGCTGAAGTTGAAGTTGTGGCTGTTGGGGTTCCTTATACTGCCATATACAGACCAGGTAATTGAGTTGAAAAGTTTCACAGAGGGTAAGTTTATGGCTAGGATTTATCATCAACAGAGAAGGTGCACGACTCTCCGAAAAAATCGCTAAATGGATTCCTGGTATGCCGAAAGTCGAATGCAGCACCATCGCAAGAGCGATGAAAATTGAAGCTGAAGCAAGGCTGCAAGGAGATATGGACGAGAAGTTCGATGCGGCATTGAAAGTCAAAGCCTCTATCAAGGACGGGTCGAAGACTTACTTCTATTCAAACTCAATGATGAAAGAGACTTTGAAGCTTGCATCACTCTAAATTCTATATAGATAATGAATTAAGAAGGCTTTAGAGCTTAAAATACATTTCTGTTTTATTCAGGAGGGAAAAGCGAACGTTAACTTGTCTATGAACTGAAAAATTGTCGTACGATTGCCATAATTGATAGTTGACAATATCGAATTAAATAATGTAAACCTAATCGATTCTTTTTCATGTAATAAGTAGTGCTGTTATCATCTCAGCTGAATGAAAGGAAGACGCAAAAATTAGCTGTGTCAGAGGTGATTTCGAAACAGGTGAGGTTTTAATGAGTCAAATGAGTCAATTTTCGCTCGATTATTCAATTTAATCTATCAATAACGAACTTTATCGCAAATCTGTGTATCTAATGGAAAAACTCAGTAAAACTATGCATTGACTGCAAGAGTAATTCATTTGCCATAATTTTACAGCAGCTCGTGAGGGTTATCGCGCAGTCATTTTTGGTGCCACTGGATCCACGGGAAGAGTAACAGCATAAACAATACAAATTTTAACTAAATCTCACCAGGAAGTAGTAAACGAGCTACTAGATTCGCCAAGATGGGAGAAAGTGACTGTCGTCGTCCGCAGAAAGCTTGATCAATGGGAAAAGCTATCTGGTAGCATCATGGGCGGTCTTTTGAATACGATTTAATTTGTCACTAGAGAATCAAAAAGCAAAGCTAGACGTTGTTTTATGCGATAACTTGGATGCTCTTTCTGATCTCCAGAAATGGAATTTCCCAGGTTACCACAGTGTCTTTTCATGTTTGGGAGCCCCAAATCTCAAGTCTAATGTAACTACAGCAAAATAATGGACAGGAATAGAGAAACTTATATAATTGTAGGAACTCTACCGCAAAATTGAATATGAATACGCGCTACAGACAGCAAAACTCGCAAAGGCTAATAGTATTATGAAATTTGTTTGCTAACGCGAATCCCTTGAAATTTTACAGAAATTCCTCATTTTGCTTTGCTTTCGGGAACGGGCGCGGATACAAAATCATGGTTCTATGCTCCCAGAGTCAAAGGAGAGGTGATTGCTTCTTTCTTTTATGAAATGCGGTCACTGATTCCTATTCTTTATCAGGCTGAAAGAGACATCATTGCTGTTGGAATTCCATACACTGCGATATTCCGACCAGGTAAATGCGAGCCAATATACACCACCAAATGATTTGTGCTTTGTCTAGGCTTCCTCCAAAACAGAGAAGATGCGAGAATTTCTGAAAAGATCGCGGCCTGGATCCCTTTCCTTCCCAAAAATGACGTTGGTAACATTTCAAGGGCAATGCGGATTGAAGCTGAAGCAAGGTTGCAAGGACTTGATGATAAGTTTGACAAGGCATTGGGCGTCAAAGGCACTCTCAACGAAGGTGCGAAGTCTTACTTCTACCCAAGCAAAACTATCACAGAAATTCTGAAATTCGTTTCTTTTTGAGTTTGAAAACCCAACTTCAGTGCCACAAAGCCAAAGGCTTACCCAAACGCTTTGGACTGCCTTCTTTAAGCTTAGATTAATTCACTTATTCGAAAACTAAACCATTCATATCTCCTTGAATGTCGAAACTGAATTAAACTTTCTTCATAATCGCGATAAATCCAGAGGGATAGAAATAATTATCTTTTCTTCACGCAAATATGAAATTACATTAATGTTGAATATCTCTGAAATATACAACATGGCTTTTTACTTATGCAGATCCGAGTCAAATTTCATCTAACCTTTGTTTTAGTTTTTTCCTTTCCTTACTGAGGCATTTAGAAAGCTTTTTTCTTCGCTTTCAAGTCACACCATAACTCATGGAGGTCAATTCCTTCAGTAATAAATGCAGTATCTCCAGTTGAGACTAGTCTCAGCTCAGAATTGTTAGCAAGCTTCACTGAGCGACAAAGCACGATGCTCCCATCAGCAATGTCAAATTTCTTTATCATCTCATTCCATAGCGTATATTTTATCTTATCTCCAGCCGGATCTATCAGCCAAACGTCTTTGACATAGCATTTCTCTCCTTTGATGAAGCGTGCTTGAGGAGCACTCTGCTTCACAACCTTTACAAGAATATCGATTGGTTTGCTGCTATCCGATATGATCTCAAGCTCCTTCACCGTAAGGAGTCTCCCAGGCTTGAAACGAGGGATTGTCTTGTCACCTTTGCACTCGAGGATTTCTGTCGAGTTGATTGCATTGAGAAAGAACTGCTTATTTGAGCCAGGGAACGATTTCTTCACTTGGAAATTCTGAATCGTGTAAATTAGGCTAGCCTTCACATAATCTTCGTACTCAAAGCAAGGATCTTCCTCAAAAAGCATTCGGCATTCGTTGCCTTCCTCATCCAATAAATCCATCCAGAATTTATTGTCAATAGTGGTAGACTTATAGGTGACTCGGGCTTTGAGCTTCCCAGAGCATTTTCCGAGGTTTAAGTCTCGAATGAGGACAAAGGCTTCCTTCGAGATTTCTTGCTTTTCGATAGGTTTTAGTTGTTTCTGGAGTTTTAGGGTTTCGTTGTTTGCCGGATCGGAGTTTTGAATGGAATCGAGCTCATCTTTCACTTCTTCAAGGAAGTTTCTCCTGTTTTCAGTAAGAGAGAGTTCTGTTAGATGTCCTTTACCGCTCGCCGAGAGGGATTTGACGAAATCAGACGAGAAAACTTTCGAGGCGAGTTGTTGAGAAGTTTTGGTTTTTTCCATTTTGGTTTTGATTATTACTGCAGATGTTCGAGTTTAAATAGACGACAGTGCGAACATCTAGCAGATAACATGCAGTTTGTAAATACTATTAAAATTTTATAGTGATTATTGGCGTCAATCAGGATACTAGCAAAATTAATAAATTGAATCCAAAAAAAAGAAATTAAAGCAAAGATTTTATGAATGGCACATGAATTTCTGATTCTAAGAGAGAATACGAGGTGTTTCTTGTGCTTGTGGGAACTTATAGCTATTATTATGAGTATATATCTCAATCTCTGTTATTACAGAGACGAAGGAACATTTTCCATTGAGCAGACAATACATTAATGCTGATTGTAAGATGCCTTCTTCAATATAGCTATATCTTTCGAAAGGTTTAGAGAGTTTTAGCCTGTAAGATGTATTTTGACGTCATTTAGGCATAATGTAAGCTTTTGTTAAGATCGACGCATTGTTTGAACGGTCATACCAATCGTCGCTCTAAAAGTGGTTGCTTTCCTCCGAGGCATAAAAAAAAACATTGTATCCTCTACAACTCTCGAATAAGGGATGAAATTAATGTAAGCATAGCAAATTTGGCAGAGTTCAGATTTTCTCGAAAATATGTTGATTCCAGAGGTAGTGATTCTAACCATTCGTTTGAGCCGACGAGGCAAGGTGTAAAAAAGGAAGTCAATATGTCCACTCAGATTGCTTCGATCGTCTGACTCAAACAAGAAATATAAAAGTGGAATGAGAGTTCTATGGTTTGCCGCACAGCAACAGCCCCGGAGGGCCAACTGCTGACCGGACAGGAATATAGATCTCCACGAAGGTTTCTGTTAGATTGCAACTAGACAAATCAACACTCATTCAGAGGTGCTTGTTTAGGGTTGCTGGCCCCTCCTGGAAAACCAGGATGAGCTATCATCTGTTAGCTATAGTGCAATAAAATTCTATTTAAGGTGATAAAGCAAATAAAAAATCTCTTATGGGATGAATTTTTATTATCTCGCTTCCACCTGTAAGACCTTAAGGTCTTCATACTTAAGTTAGTACCTCAGCACTCAGAGGGAAGTTTGTAAGAAGCCATTTGCAGAAATGAAGAGCAGTAGCTATAGAAAATTGATGTTTTTCTCAACATTTAGCAGATGATATCTCTCAAAGATCTTTAAATCCATACTTTCGAACGTATTTGCAATTGAGGCAGCTCGCATAGAACCATTAGAGCTTAAATAGTTGATATTTGTTCCTATTGAGGCTTAAACGTATAATTCTAACTAATTCAAATCATTCCAGAAGGCTCCTATCTAAACTCTAAGATGACTACTTAATGCCTTCTTAATAATAATATCCTCTTTGCAGCTACATAGTCAACAGCGTTTAACTTTCAAGCATGGACCGTCTTGAAATGCCATTTTTGGAAATTCTAGACGAAACTCAGAATCCTATCGTAAATAAGCACAAGCGCACATCACCAGCCCATCTATTAGACGTCTTTGGTGTATCATTAACTTGTATGAGAGTGATTAGTGATGTCACTATCTCTCAAGAGGCGGTAATGACTTCATCAAGAAGCATTTTTGCACTTAGACGGTCCAATGGAGGTTCTCAAGAGGTATTTTTCAAGTTCTCATGCTGCTGCGAACACCGCTAAGTATGTGTATTCACCTCTAGAGCCACCCAAAAGCTGCAATTAGATGGCAGCTTGAAAGTTTCTCTCTTTTTCCTAGTTAAAATCTGCGGATTAAATAATCAAGAATCCAAATATTGTCATTCTAAAGGACAGCTTTTTTGCTTTTTAAATAGACTTTGAATTATTTTCACCTCTCAAGCTAACTGGTCGAAGCTTCGATTTCCCTCTAAATCATGATTGAACAAACATTGCTGAGTTGATTTTTGCTATTTAAGTACTATAATTGATTTTTTGACCCTCCATACACTTTAAATACAACTTATCAATAGATTACCCTTAGCAACAAATCAGGTTCACATGCAAACATAATTGATATTGATTGATTTCCTTTTACTACTTAAACAAAATCTTGCTCTTAAATGATTACAGACGACAAATTACTAACTTTTCAGCACAGGTTTATCTTAACAAGAAAACCGGACTTTCTTTTCATTTTTCTTCATTTCTTCCTCTTGCACAGCATTTACTTCCCCTGTCCCCTGGTCTTTCATCAGCGGTGCTTTTAATATCGGTTTTGAGGTGCTTATTCCTGAATTTTGATTTAATTCCTCTTTCGATTCAGAGACTTGTTCATTTTCACGCTCTATTATAGAAAAGTTGAGCTTTTTCGGTACTTCTTCAGGCGCGATCAACGTTCTAACCCGAAATTGTGAACCCGAATGCCTTCTACGATGGTTATTTGAGGTTTTTGAGTTCGATTTCCCAAATGCCACATTTTTGTTTCGAGCAGCTAGTTGGACATGAGCCGGTCTCGTTACCAATCTCATAGCATCTTCAAATGTATTGATTGTCGTAAAAATATTAGAACCCGGAGAACTTTCAGTCCTGCTGCCCCTCCCAACTGGCGTCGATGCTTTCAAAGGAATGCACCTTTTACTTATCTTATTCAAAATGAGAGTAGGAGGTGGTCTTTCAGTCCCTTTCAAAGGCAAAATTTGCTTGGCGGGGCTCTCTGAAGGCAATTTGCATGTATTATCCTCAACTTTAGGTTCATTCTCTTTAGAAATTGGTGTCGGAGAGCTTTTTTTGTATTTGAGAAGGACCAAGCTGACGTTGAGACTGCGGTGCTTGACTTCGAAAGGGTTGGCATAGTAGTCCTGAGATTATAAACTTGACATTCCAATTGGCAAACTTTTATTAACCAGTCCGCTCGAATAATTTGAATAGGATTTCTGCTCACTGAACGATAATTTACCCGTTATGAAGCGCTTCAATCCAGCATTTCTGCCAGCGAAAAATACCTGAATATAAGTAAAGATTTTCCATAACAATTCAAAGCCAAAGCCTCAGAAATTTGAGAAAACTGCTCCTAAGATGAAAGAAGTCTAGATACTTAAAAGGTTGCTTAGGATAGCAAAAAGAAAAAAAAAATTGATACTAGTTTGACAAGGAAACTAATGTATTGTACTAGAAAACAAACATTCTTTGGTAGAGGCGTAAGCGAACAAAGCTTATTTTTTCACGTTATAGTTTTCTATCTTTGTTATCAACAGCTGAATCTTCTCCTGAGTTAGGGGCTTTATTGTATGAAAGGTCATTCCAGCTTCTTCTGCTCGTCGTTTCTCCCTTTCTTGAACGAAAGCCGTGCAAGCAATGATTGGAATATCAGGAATTTCTCCATTCGCCATCATGTTTTTCAAGATCCTGCTCGCTTCAAATCCGTCCATGATCGGCATGCTACAGTCCATGAAGATCGCTTGGTAGCTCGATATACAACTATGGCCGCATTTCTGAGCGTTCTTTCGCTCGATAATTTTCGCAATAGCTTGCTTTCCGTTAAAAGCAGTGTGACAGGAAAAGCCAATTCGCTTGAGAATTGATTCAAGAGCGGTCAAGTTAAAAATGTCGTCATCGACGACCAAGAAAGGCGGACAAGTGCAAGAAGGCAATTTTGGGATCTTGACTCGGTTATGAACTTTCAGTCTCCTTTTTTCGGAAAGAGACCTGAAATAGCATGCTTTCAGACCCAGTAGTTCAGTATCGGTGGTGAGTTGCTCGTCAGTTTTGTTAGATTGTTCTTCCATAAGTCCTGTATAGTTTTCATCTTGACTTGCTTTGATAGTGTAAAGGCCGCTGTCTTCTTGTTCAAGAATAGTGAATGAGAATTTTGTCCCAACGTCCTTCTCAGATTCGACGTTGATTTGATTATCGTGTGTATCAGGGTGATTCAACATTTTCACAAGGTTGTTTGAGATAACGAGTCCTAGCCCAACTCCAGTGGAGTTGATAGCCGCTCGGTCGTCCAATCCGATCTTTTCGAAAGCTTGAAACAGCTTTCTTTTGTCATCTGAAGTCATCCCGATACCAGTGTCTTCAACTGAAATGTGCAATCGTTTTCTGAAGTTTGAGGGAGTCAGTTCAATGGGATTTTGCTGTTGATCCAACCTGGCTGTGATTTTGATTTTGCCTTCAAGTGTGAATTTGATTGCATTGCTAAGTAGGTTAAGGACGATTTGCTTCAGCCGATTGTGATCGGTTGAGAAGTCTGAAGTGAGGCAGTTCATCTGATAATCGACTTCAAGCCCAATCCTTTTCCTTGAAGCTTGTAATCGAATGAGGTTTATACATTGCTCGATCGAATCCTTGAAACTCAACCTTTCGTAAACAAGACGGAGCTTCTTCTCCGAAATTTGAGAAAAGTCAAGAATATCGTTGATTAGATGGAGAAGCAGCTGGTTTGAGACCAAAGAAGGTGAGAGGTATTCATCTTTGATATTTGTTGGGACAGTGGGATCCTCAATAGCCATTCTTGTGAAATTAATACTGGCATTGAGAGGAGTTCTTAACTCATGGGAAACCGAAGCAAGAAGCCGATTCTTGTAATTGTGGTTATCTTGTAATGTGATAATCGTATTTCTCTGAGTGACATCAGATATGATGAGAGCAAGGGCTGGTTTTTCTCGGAAGGTCATGTGAAGAATCCTAATTTCCAACTGGTAAATCTTCTCAAAATCACCATTCTGAACATCGCCATATACGATCTTGACCTCTGTGTTGAGGTGTTCGTCCAATTTTCTCTGAGACGTGTTTACTTTTTTCCTTTGACGATGTTCTATCCTCAGATGTTCAATCATTGTATAGAGGTCCATTCTCTCCTTCGAATTGGTTAAGTCTACCGATATTCGAAACGATTCTGAAAGAGTCTTTTTTTCAAGGAGAATTCTCCCCAAATTAGCTTCAAATGCTAAGGACTCATCCCACCATTCGAATTTATTCGAATTCTTGTACAGCACTCCTTCGTCAATCCCATATACCACAATCGCCTCTGTAGTCTGCTCCATTATTTCTCGCAGTGCTTCGGTTTCTTCGATGAGAGTCTGCTTTTCAAGAAACCTCATTTTGTCTGATCTCTCTTGAAAGTAAGTGTGCAATACGAGGAAAATCACCGCCTGACCAATGATAACTGCACTGGTATAGGTCTGATGGTCCACAAACGTCTGGATCCCAAATGTCACAATCAGGGTTAAGTAAGCCACCAGTTTGAGATACCACCTTGATATCATATTAATCTTTATGATCGCAGTCAACGCATTCCACCAGCCCCAAAAATATCTCTGAAAACTGGTGTTCAGAGCTACTGCTTCACTCCAAAGGTATGCTTCGTACGCTTCAACGAGACAATAAAGAATATCCAGTGCCCATCGAGCTACCACAGGCCTCTTGTCGAGCTTTCGGCGGTATTTTCGTAGAAGCAAAGCCAAAGCTAGGAGGCCCAAATTCACTGACCAATTAATTGCAGTCCTTCTGATTACCACATCCGCCCCTACAGTTGCGTAGAAAGAAAAGTACTGAACAAGTGGGTAGAAAGGAACAACTGAAATACAGAGAACCGAGTGCGTTATTACCATTCGAGAAAATGAGAGTTCCAAATTGTCTTGGAATTTCATCTCATGGTTGTGAGATTTGAAGTTGAGAAAAATGTTCATTGTGTTTGTTTGGTTTCTAATGAAATAGCCACGAATCGATCAAATTGTTATATAAAATATTAAAAACATAATGAACTGCTTCATTTGTGTAAAATAATTTTAATTTACTGAGGAAAACCTTGAGATGCCCTGACACTCACTGAAAAAATACAAAAAATAAATATATCAAGTATCTCATTTAACAAACATAAAAAAAATATAATAAATAAAATAAAATCGATGAGATGAGGTGAGGTGAGTCGGAAGGAAAACTCGCTCAGGGTTCATAATTCAAAATCGCGTGTTAGAGACAAAATTGAGGGAAAAAGGCCTTGAGACATAAGCAAATGCATCTATCAATAGTTCCTTTGAGAAAACAAAACAATTTTGAACCACGAAATACATTCTTTGATTTCACTGAGTTAAAACTGATAAATTAATATATGTTTATTGTAATAGGGCTTTTGTTAATAGCTTAAACATTGAACAATGTTCGAGTCATCGCGATACTTAATCTAGCGAATGTGTACTTTGTATTGGAAGATCTGGAATGAAAAGCTTGCAGTTGTCAAGACTAATTAGAAAAACCAATGGAAGATATCGGATTGATTCTTAATAAGCAGCTAGATGAAAAAATGTTCACTTCGCGCAAATTGTTCCTAGTTTGTAATAGCTTATTTATTTAAAATTACCTTCAGATGTTCTTAGAAAGGAAGAATTGTGAGCCAAATCAGTGATAAATGCCATTCACAACCTAAAGTGCTTCAATAATTTTTTCGTGCTCAGCTTATGTTTCTCTTCTTCATGAAATGCAACTTCCTGGTCCATTGAAATTCCTCGATTGCTCCCTTCGAGGTCCCAGAACTTTACTCAGTAGAATTGGTTGCTGAAAAAAAAGACAGCTATTAATATCCAGGGTATTTTATGTGTTTAATATATTTGTAGTTTGTAAATGACAAAAATTGATCGAGAGACGCTTGAGATACTGTAATAGTTAAAAAGACTTTGGTAAGCAACAGCAAAATACCTTGGTTATATATCACAAAACTTCGATATTAGATTTTAGAGTTGTAATTTTCAATTCTTTTTAATATTAACTTAATCTTCTCTTGTGTTAACGGCTTTACTAAATGAAATTCCATACCAGCCTTACGAGCACGTTGCTTCTCTTTTTCTTGAACAAATGCCGTGCACGCGATGATCGGTGTTTCAGAGATTTCTCCTCTCGTCATCATCTCCGTCAAAATCTGACTAGCTTCGAATCCATCCATGATGGGCATGCTGCAGTCCATGAAAATTGCCTTATAACTTAACATGCAATATGGACCACATTTCTGCTCTTTGCTCCTCTCAACGATTTTCTTAATGGCTTGCTTTCCATTAAATGCAGTGTGGCATGAATAACCCATATTTTTCAAAATGGATTCGAGAGCAGCCACATTGAAGATGTCATCATCGACGATAAGCAGAGTTGGGCAGGTACAAACAGCAGATTTTGACATCTTGTTGCTAAAGCGACTTAATTTCGCTGCTTCTCGGTCTTGTTTCGAGGAAAAAGAAGTTCTAAAGTATATTTCTTTAAGACCTAGCAGTTCGGCATCAGTTGCCAAGAGTTCATTGCCTTTTTGGGATTGCTCTTCCATGATTCCTGTATAGTTTTCATCGTGGCTATTTTTGATTGTGAAAAGGCCGCTCTCTTCTTGTTCGAGGATAGTGAATGAAAATTTGGTTCCAACGTCTTTCTCGGATTCGACTTTGATCTGATTATCGTCGGTATCAGGGTGATTCAACATCTTCACAAGGTTGTTTGAGATAACAAGTCCTAACCCAACTCCAGTGGAGTTTATTGCCGCTCGATCGCCCAAGCCAATTTTTTCGAAGGCATGAAAAAGCTTCGCTTGGTCTTCTGGAGACATTCCGATTCCTGTGTCTTCAACCGAAATCTGCAGCCTTTTCCTCGAAGAAGGGGCAAGTAAGTCAGGAGTTGAAGCTTGTTTCTCGATATAATCTAACTTGGCGGTGATTTTGATTTTGCCTTCAAGTGTGAATTTGATTGCATTGCTAAGTAGGTTGAGGACGATTTGTTTGAGTCGATTGTGATCGGTTGAGAAGTCTGAAGATTGACACTCCATCTGATAATCGATTTCTAGTCCTATGCTTTTTCGCATGGCTTGTAGTCGGATGAGATTTATACATTGCTCGATCGAATCCTTGAAGCTGAGCCTTTCGTAAACAAGTCGTAGTTTATTCTCTGAAATTTGAGAAAAATCGAGAATGTCGTTGATTAGATGGAGAAGCAGCTGGTTCGAGACCAACGAAGGTGAGAGATATTCATCTTTGATATTTGTTGGAACAGTGGGATCCTCAATAGCCATTCTTGTGAAGTTGATACTTGCGTTTAGAGGAGTTCTTAACTCATGGGAAACCGAAGCAAGAAGCCGATTCTTGTAATTGTGGTTATCTTGTAATGTGATAATCGTATTTCTCTGAGTGACATCAGATATGATGAGAGCAAGGGCTGGTTTTTCTCGGAAGGTCATGTGGAGTATCTTGATTTCCAGTTGGTAAATCTTGTCGGAGTCGCTGCTCTGAACTTCGCCATAAATTAGGTTGACGCCCGAGTAGAATCCTTTTTCTCCTTTTCGTTGGTCAGTATTCACCTTCTTTGGTTTGCGGTAGTCTGCTCTCAGATTATCGATCATAGTTATGAGATCTATTCTTTCTTTCTGATTCGATATTTCAATCGTTATTCGCAACTAGGAGACAAAATTATGCTCAGCTAAAACAAAATAAAAAGGCTTGTCTTACTGATTCTGAGTGCGTTTTATTTTCGACGAGCACTTTGCTCAGATTCGCTTCCACTGGTAAGGACTCATTCCACCATTCGAATTTCTTTGAATTCTTGTATAGCACTCCTTCATCGATTCCGCATATCACGATCGCTTCCGTCGTTTGCTCCATTATTTCTCGCAGTGCTTCGGTTTCTTCAACTAATGTCTGCTTCTCTAGAAATCTCATTTTGTCTGATCTTTCTTGAAAGTAAGTGTATAATGCCAGAAACACAACTGCTTGTGCGGTAACAACAATAAGTGCCCTGTTTCCGACGTCAATGTAAGTTTGGATTCCGAACGGCAGGACCAATACTAAATAAGCAACCAATTTGAGATACCATCTTGAAATCATATTGATTTTGATTATTGCAGTAAGCGCGTGCCACCAACCCCAGAAATAATTCTGCGTTTTGGACGTGAGGACTGATCCTTCTAAATAATAGTAAGTCTCGAAGCCTGCGACTAGACAGTAAAGGATATCCAAGGACCATCTGACGATATGATGCCGTTTGTGCAGCCTTTCGCGGTATTTTTGCAGCAGAATTGACAATATTAACAAAGCTATATTCACTATCCAAGTAAGAGCCACTCTCCTAATAACCATTCCGAGGTCCGAATTTGATCTGAAGGTGTAATATTGAACAAGTGGCGAGAGAGGCACGATCGCAATGACAAGAACAGAATGTGTGACGACCATACGAGAGGTATAAGGCTCCAGATTCTCATGGAAATTCGTTTCGTGCTTGGGAGATTTAAATTTGAGCAGGAAGTTCATGCTGAGCGCTTGAAATTTGATTTATTTTGATTTACTTACGAAATAACTCTGCCAAATACCTCACTTAATTAGAATTCCTTCGTAATTTGTTTTAGAATGGTCCAAAATTAATACCTTGTTTATTAGCGAAGGAAAATTAATGATTCCGTAGTTAATGTTTTATTCATTAGAAAGGTCATTAATTAAATATACATCGAATCAATTGAGTTAAATTAAGGCCAAGACTCTAAAACCCATTTCAGAGAGCGTCTGTTTCAACTAATATTCTACTCCTGAGGGAAGGAGAAGATAAAAAAGGAAAGCAAACAAAATTTTATTTATCCAGCCAATCAAGGTCCTTCTATATGTCTCACGTTAGGCTACGAAATTGGACTTATCAAGTTCCAGGATTCACGTAATAAAATAATAAAAGCATTCTCTTTAATGATGACAAATTTGCGTTTCCTAATTTTAGAGTCTAAAGGGCCCTTTCAATTCATGGATATGCTTTCTTTTCTTCTTGCAGTCGAGCGTCAATAACTTGAATGGGAGTTTGCTTCAATGTGATATTCAAAGAATCTGTAGAAGGAATTGATATTTTCTTAAGATCATCTTTATTTCGCTTTGTTTTACTTATTTTCAGATAGATAGCCCATGCGCTTGAGCTGGTCCAAAAAAAACCAAGATTATTTGCAAGTGTACAGTATCCAGGCATTTTCGGCGGTTTTAGATAGCTGTAGTTCATCTCAAGCATGGGTTTGTTTCAATAAATATTTATGATGAGAAGGATTAAAGTGCGATTTTTTCGGTTTGGGCCACGTACGCTAAAGTTTGCTCGGCCCATTGTCGACAGGATGCTAAAGTATTCATTGAAAGCTATAAACCAAGAAAACTTGGGGTTGAGAAGAGGGAGTTTCCAATAAACAATGATATCTAAGCTCTCCAAACGCAATTTGTCTTATTTAGAAATACTCCATTTGAACTCGGGCTTGATGCCTTAATAATGATACGCTAAGCTGTTTTAACTTTGGTTTGGCCACCGCAATCTAATTAAAGACGGTACCAGTAAATTATCTTATTGTAATGAAATAAAGAATCTAACAAATATCAAAAAAAACTATCTGCTTCTTTAAAACAATGAATTATTTTTAGGGCTATAATTTTCAATCTTCTTTAAAATCAACTTGATCTTCTCTTGAGTTAGCGGCTTTACTAAATGAAATTCCATGCCCGCTTCTTGTGCGCGTTGTTTCTCCTTCTCTTGAACAAAAGCGGTACAAGCGACAATCGGAACATCTGGAATCTCCTTTCTCGCCATCATCCCTTTTATTATCCGACTTGCTTCAAATCCGTCCATGATAGGCATGCTACAGTCCATGAAAATCGCTCTATAGCACCCGAAGCAATTCTGACCACATTTCTGATTTTTGCTCCTCTCAACAATTTTCTCAATTGCTTGCTTTCCATTAAATGCGGTGTGACACGAGTAGCCGAGGGTCTTCAAAATAGTTTCTAGAGCAGTCACATTGAAGATATCATCATCCACGATAAGTAAAGAAGGGCAAGTGCACACCTCATATTTTGAGATCTTGTTGATAAGACTCCCAACTTTCGCTTGTTCTCGGTCTTGCTTTGAGGAAAAAGAAGTTCTAAAATATATTGCTTTAAAACCCAGTAGTTCGGCATCAGTCGCCAAAAGCTCTTCATGTTTTTGTGACTGTTCTTCCATGAGCCTTGTATAATTTTCATCGTGGCAATTTTTGATTGTGAAAAGGCCGCTCTCTTCTTGTTCGAGAATAGTGAATGAAAATTTGGTTCCAACGTCTTTCTCGGATTCGACTTTGATTTGATTATCGTCAGTATCAGGGTGATTCAACATCTTCACAAGGTTGTTTGAGATAACAAGTCCTAAACCAACTCCAGTGGAATTTATCGCTGCACGATCGCCAAGCCCGATTTTTTCGAATGCATGAAAAAGCTTCGCTTGGTCTTCTGGAGACATTCCGATTCCTGTGTCTTCCACCGAAATCTGCAGTCTTTTTCTCATTCCGGGGGCAAGTAAGTCAGGACTTGAACTTTGTTTCTCGATATAATCTAATTTAGCTGTGATTTTGATTTTGCCTTCAAGTGTGAATTTGATTGCATTGCTAAGTAGGTTGAGGACGATTTGTTTGAGTCGATTGTGATCAGTGGAGAAGTCTGAGGTAAGACATTCCATTTGATAATCGACTTCAAGCCCAATCCTTTTCCTTGAAGCTTGTAATCGAATGAGGTTTATGCATTGCTCGATCGAATCCTTGAAATTCAACCTTTCGTAAACAAGACGGAGCTTCTTCTCCGAAATTTGAGAAAAGTCAAGAATATCGTTGATTAGATGGAGAAGCAGCTGGTTTGAGACCAAAGAAGGTGAGAGGTATTCATCTTTGATATTTGTTGGAACAGTGGGATCCTCAATAGCCATTCTTGTGAAATTAATACTGGCGTTTAGAGGAGTTCTTAACTCATGGGAAACCGAAGCAAGGAGCCGATTCTTGTAATTGTGGTTATCTTGTAATGTGATAATCGTGTTTCTCTGAGTGACATCAGATATGATGAGAACAAGGGCTGGCTTTTCTCGGAAGGTCATGTGGAGTATCCTGATCTCCAGTTGGTAAATCTTGTCGGACTCACTGCTCTGAACCTCACCGTAAACAATCTTGACGCCACAGTAGGGTGTTTTTTCTCCTTTTCGTTGGTCCACATTCACTTTCTTGAGTTTGCGATGGTCTGCTCTCAGATTCTCTATCATCGTGATGAGGTCTATTCTCTCCTTAGGATTTCCCACTTCAATCGTTATTCGCAACTAGTAAATGGAATAATGATAAGCGAAATCAAAATAATGCACAAGATTGTTTTACGGATTCGGAATGTGTCTTATTTTCTACGAGAACTTTGCTCAAATTAGCTTCAAAAGGTAAAGACTCATCCCACCACTCAAATTTATTCGAATTCTTATATAACACTCCTTCATCGATTCCGCATATCACGATTGCTTCCGTCGTTTGCTCCATTATTTCTCGAAGCGCCTCCGTTTCTTCAACGAGAGTCTGCTTTTCAAGGAATCTCAATTTGTCTGATCTTTCTTGGAAGTATGTGTACAACACCAGAAACACAACTGCTTGCACGGTAACCACAATGATCGCCTTATTCTGTTGATCAACGTAGGTTTGAATACCAAAAGTCAGAATCAAAATCAAATACGCAACTAATTTGAGATACCATCTCGATATCATATTGATTTTGATTATTGCAGTAAGCGCGTGCCACCAACCCCAGAAATAGTTCTGAGTTTGAGACCTGAGAGCTGATCCCTCAGAATAAAAGTAAGTTTCGTAGCCTTCTACCAGACAATAAAGTATATCCAAGGACCATCGAACGACATGATGCCGTTTATGCAGCCTTTCGCGATATCTTTGCAGCAAAATTGAGAATATTAGCAAAGCGATATTCACTACCCAAGTAAGAGCAATTCTCTTAATAACTCCTGAGAGACTTGACATTGAATTGAATAAATAGTATTGCGCAAGCGGTTGCAAAGGCACTATCGCAATGCAAAGAACAGAATGCGTCACGATCATTCGAGAGGTATAAGGTTCCAGGTTTTCATGGAAGTTCAATTCGTGCTTGGGAGATTTAAATTTGAGCAGGATGTTCATAGTGTTCCCTTTATATTTGCTTTTATTTGGATTTATTGGTTTTATCTGTTAATTCATACTATCTAAGACAATCTAATACCTCGCTTGTTATAATGTATTTCCAGCTTTATCTTGGAATGGCCAGAAATTAATACGTGGCTTATTTAACAAAGAAATTTTAAATCATTTAGAAATTGGTTCCAGAGTTAAAATTATCAGCCACTCTTATAAGATGAGGCCGTTAATTAAATCTATCTCCAAACAAGATGAATTGGCTTGAAGGTAAATACAATTCAGAGAGAGGTTGCTTGAATCTACTTAAATTGAAATACTTTTTCGTTGAGAGAACGAGGAATACAATTTCTATGGACAGAAGAACTTATTGCTTTTTCTGGCTGAAAAGGAAGTTGTTTAAGGAGAGCCACTGACTTGAGATTGCAGAAAGGATTTAGAAACTCTCAATTTCATATCGCAAATTTGGAATATCGAGCTTTGAAACTGAATAATACTGTTTACTGATTTTATAAATCGATCGATCAATTCCTATTTATGTTTTACTGTCCTAATAAATTGTTAAATCAGCGCTTTACTTTCGTTGTGACAACTAAAAACTCAAGGAATCTGCTCGACAAAACCACTTTCTTTAATTCCTATTCTCGAGCCAAGTGGTGCCATTGTGATTAGCACTGTAATCGATCATTTATTAGAATGACAGACTGAATTCGGTTTAGAAATCTAAATATTTCAACAATAAATGTCTCATTTATCTGCTACTGCTCAAAAACATCGCTAATTCGTTGGGAGTTATCGCTAACAGTGGGTTTCTGATGGAAATGAAATGTAAAGACGGTAGTTGTAGCGTTTTTTATCGATGTTAGTATGGTTGTAAAACCTGATCCTCATTTGCTCTCACTTAATGTAAAGAAATTTCATGAAGAAGCCAGTCAAATATTTGCTAGTAAGCTTCTTGCAGGTACATTGTTCGTATTTCAGTTCGACGTTGCATTCAAGGCTATTCTCAAAAAAAATTGTGTCTAACACCAGACAACTCGGCATTAAACGAATACAAAAATAAAAATCGCTTCTCTTGCATGCTTAAGGAAGTGACAATCAGTTTATCTAAGGTAGCGGTAGAATTCTTAACAGTTTGTTTGCTGATCAAAAGACTTCTTCCACAACATCAAAAATAAGTCAATGCTGGGTCGGGTCTCACTATGCCCTCTTAACCCTAGTTTTGGCAGCTAAGCCGTCTAAGGAAAATACTTGTAACAATTTCAAAGCAAAGTTGGCTCAAAAAAATGAAAGAAAAGAAATACACATTCAAATCTGTAAAAGATTATGAGAAAATGAACAATTCACAATTATGTAACATATTTTATACTTCAACCAATCTTTGTATTAATACTCATTCGTACATGTAAATAGGGCTCATCTTAACAATAAACAAACCCTTTATAGCAATTTACAATAACATTACTCTACTTTTTCGCGCTAAAGCTTTCAATTTTCCTCAATACGACCTTAATTCTCTCTTGAGTCAATGGTTTCACTAAATGAAATTCCATACCAGACTCCTGCGCTCGCTGTTTCTCTTTCTCTTGGACAAAAGCCGTGCAAACTATGATCGGAGTCTCCGGAACTCTCTTTACTCGCCATCATTCCCTTCAATATCTTACTCGCTTCGAATCCATCCATTATCGGCATACTACAATCCATTAAAAAATCGCCCGATAACCCAGCGTGCAATTTTTCCCACATTTCTGAGCCTTACTCCTCTCAAAAATTTTCTCAATGGCTTGTTTACCATTAAACGCGGTGTTGCAAGAATCCCATATTTTTTAGAATGCACTCAAATGCAGTCACATTGAATATATCATCATCTACGACCAGCAAAGCTGGAAAAGTACACAATGACGCAAATTTTTGGCTTCTGCTAATAAAGGCAGTATTTCTCTGTCGGTTCGGGCCGCACTTATGCGAAAGAGGCCTGAAATACATTTCTTTAAATCCCAGCATATCAGCTTCAGTCCCTAGCTGCTCCTTCTCTTCCTTCTGAGGCTTCTCTTCCATGATTCCATCGTAATTTTCATCCTGAGTGTTTTTCAACCAGGTAACTCTGTTGTCTTCTTGCTCGAGGATTGTGAATGAAAATTTTGATCCAACGTCTTTCTCCGACTCTACTTTGATCTGAGTATCAATGATTTCCGGCTGATTCAGCATCCTAACGAAGTTGTTTGAAATAACGAGGCCCAGACCGACACCTGTGGAATTAAGAGCCACGCGGTCGCCTAATTCAACTTTTTCAAACGCTTGGAAGAGCTTTCTTTGGTCCTCTTGAGACATTCCGATCCCTGTGTCTTCCACTGCGATATGCAATCGTTTTCTCAAACTAGCTGTGGTTTGGTCCGGGAAGAAACTCGGGCTATAGTCTAATGTCGCTGTGAGTTTGATCTTCCCTTCGAGTGTGAATTTGATCGCGCAGCAAAGCAAGTCAAGGACGATCTGTTTCAGCCTGCTGTGGTCTGTGCAGAAGTCGGAAGGAAGGCAACCCAGCTGATAATCAACTTCGAGTCGTATTTTCTTGCGAGAGGCTTGCAATTTAACGAGATTGATACATTGCTCGATTGAATCCTTGAAACTTAGCCTTTCCTAGACAAGGCGCAGTTTATTCTCTGAAATTTGAGAAAAGTCCAAAATATCATTGATTAAATGCAAAAGCAGCTGACTCGAGACCATCGAAGGAGACAGATACTCGTCTTTGACGGCTATCGGCACAGTTGGGTGATCAAGAGCCATTTTAGTGAAGTTGATACTCGCGCGTTTAGAGGTGTTCTTAACTCATGGGAAACTGACGCAAGAAGTCGGTTTTTGTAATTATTGTTATCCTGCAATGTGATTATTGTGTTTCTTTGGGTGATATCAGATATGATGAGAGAAAGCGCGGGCTTCTCTCGGTAAGTCATATGCAGTATTCTGACCTCCAGCTGATAGTTCTTTTCCGAGCTGCTGTTAAGGACCTCACCGTATAAAATTTTGACGCGAGATTGCTGTTTTTCTTTTTCACTCCGTTGATCGCAGTTTACTTTCTTACTCATGCGGTAATCAGCCCTTAGACACTCTATCATTGTGAATAGATCCATTCTATCTTGATTAGGAGATGTTTCTAATGTTATTCGAAGCTATTGGAAAAGTCTTGCTCAGGTAAAACGAAAAATACAAATGAATTACCGTCTCTTGGTTAGTTTTATTCTCAAGTATAACTTTTCCTAAATTGGCGTCAAGCGAACAAGTCTCATCCCATCATTCAAATTTATTCGAATTTTTATACAACACGCCTTCATCCATCCCACAAACCACGATCGCTTCTGTCGTTTGCTCCATTATCTCTCTAAGCGCTTCGGTTTCTTCAACCAGAGTCTGCTTTTCAAGAAATCGCAATTTGTCGGCTCTCTCTTGGAAGTAAGTATGCAAAATCAGGAAAACAATTGCCTGGCAAAGGATAACCACAATGACGTAATTTTGTTGCACCACGATAGTTTTAATACCAAACCACAAGATCAGAATCAAGTACGCAATCAATTTCATATACCAGCGCGAGATCATATTGATTTTGATACACGCAGTCAACGAATTCCACCAACCCCAGATATACGACTGGTTATTATTTGTGAGTGTCAAAGCCTCACTCCAAAAGTAAGCTTCATAGCTTGCAACCGCACAGTAAAGGATATCTAAAGACCAGCGAGCCGTATTATGTCATTTGCCGAGCTTCCGATGGTATCCTCGGAGCACAGTTGCCAGGATTAGCAGCAACAAATTCATTGCCCAGGTCTGCGCTACTCTTCGAATCATCACGTTAACATCGGCGATTCCTTTGAAGGCTAGGTACTGAACGAGCGGTGTAGTGGGAACCACAGCGATACAAAGAACCGTATGTGCAACGATCATTCTGGACGTGTAGAGCCCCAGATTCTCATGGAACTTATTTTCATGCTTGAGCGATTTAAACTTGAGGGGAATGTTCATGCTCGTCCTTTGAGGTTTTTTTATTTATTTAGCGTGCTAACAAACGAGTCTTCGTTAATAGCTCAAATTTAATTCGGTTCATTGTTAAGTTGATTCTCGAATCTTTCCGACCAATGAATGATTTCCTAATCTGAAGAAAATTTATTAGCGGGTGAGGCAGCTAAATAAAGATAAATTCAGAGCAATCAGATGAAAAGCTAACAATTAAATGCGCTTATCACCAATTAGATGGACAAAGAGCGATATACGAATAGTGAGAGCGTCAAAATATAGTTTATTGAATATGATTAACCTATTTTTTAGACAATTTCCCGCGTTCTCTGAGCATTGTGACGAAAAAATAAGCCATTTTCTTCTGATCAATGAGTTGCCGGGAGAGTCTTGCTCTTTTACATAGTTCATAAGTCTTATATTAGCTTGCCTTAGCAATGCAATTTGACCCTAATCTTAAATGAGCACTGACGGAAAACAGAAAATTTAGTTGAGATTTTTTAATAGAGACTATTACGTTAAGATGAATTAAACAGCCCTGATTTTGTATAGTGAAAACTTTTTGAGTAGTGAGAGAGCACAATAGATAGAACTACCTTTTTGAAAAGGGACATAAACTGGCAATTCCAACTTGTAAACGTGGGTTTTGGACCCATTTCGGAGTCCACTAACTAATTCTCATCATCTCAACTTATAAAAGTTATTTTTTGGGTTCTACAAATAGCATTTCATCAATGAGAAACCTCAAAGCTATGTAACATTACCTTAACATACCTCCGAACTGATAAAAGTTATCAGTTTGCCAAAAGTCGATTTATTTGCCAGACGATGATTTGACTCCTAACAAGTCTAACAATCGAATTAAACTAGCCCGCTTATGCGATGTAACTTGAATGAAAGCATCACCTTTTAGTCGGAATAGCCACTACAACCCTTAGATTTATGAAACACATATTTCGAATTCCATAATCGATACTTTTGTTAATGATTTTTATATTCAAGAATTAAACATCGACACGAACCTTATTTTACATACACATCCTCATAAAGAATTTTCTAGCGAAGTATTTAAATATGAACAGGATCAACAGTTGAAGGGAAAGCGGTGAGTACATGCGCTCTTTCCTTAAATCTCTCCAGCAAAAATTTATAGTCCACAACACCGTCTTTTATCGCAAAATTAACCAAATACGGCCAGAATTCCTCATCAACGTTCAGGCCGTTCTTCCGTAGCACTCTTCCAATGTAGAACTTGATCACATCAACAGTTATCGGCTGTCCCAACTTCGTTAAATCACCAAACTCTTGACCCAATATCTTTCTATTTCGTCCAATACAACGCAAAAATTCCTCGTATTGCTTCGAAGATTCCCACTGCGACAGCGAATTTCTTATAGAGGCTTGTCGATTTAATTTTTCTGTCTTCACCAACCGATTATTCGCATCTAATTCACCCAAATCCCTCCTCGTTTTCTGCGGGGTCGAGTTCCTTGGGTTAGAAAGCGATCTGTGTGTGAGCGGAGCCAACTGAGTGCTGGATCTGAAGAGCGTTGCTGGCAACTTATCATCGTTCTATAACCAAAAAGCACGGCGTTAATATATATATAAAGTTGGATAGTATACTTCTATCATTCTGAAAGACTGCATCCATTCCATTAGGTCAATAGTACCGTCCTTTCTTATATCAATAAAATCAAAGATATCCTTCAAGACAGAGAAGGAAGGAGCATCTTCTCTCGCCAGCACGGAGACCGTGTTCATCAGTTTACAGAACTGTCCATAGGTCAGTTTTCCAGTGTGGTTTTCATTGAACTAGACCAAATCGCGTGAATTTCTGTCAATTCTGAGGATAAATACCTGATAGAAAGCATCCTTAGGGGAGATAAGGTAAGTATAGATCTGCTCTTTAATCTTCTTCAGTTTTTCTTTCGTTCTTTGGAAAATCCTCAGGTCATTTTCTCTAAAAACACCATCGTTATACAGTCCAATTAGCAAGGAGCTAGTTACTCAGGCTGGAATTTCTTCATCACTTCAGTGAACTTGATTTTCCCGGTCTGCTCGCCCTCGAACCCGAGGATCAAAGCATCTAACTCTTTTTGCTTTAGACCAAGGTTCAATTTCCTCATGGCGTTAATAAACTCCAGATTTGATATATTTCCGTTTTTGTCAGTCTCGACGTGTTTGTAGAATTCCTCAAATGGGATCTTTGCAGCGTATAATATCTTCCTAACCTTATCTTCCACTTCTTTTTGCGAGGAATACTTGTCGGGGCGTTTTGCTTCGAAGAAAGTCACGCCTTTCTGGCTCATAGAATTCGCTTTTCCAATCAGCTGGGATCTAATCCATTGGGGTAATATGAATCCAATGAAAACATAATTTACTGAGATTGCGATGAGGCTCGTCGACTAAGGTTGTTCTTTGGACCTCTATAACCGCTTCCTCCGAACGCTTTACTAAATTGCTCGAAGGTGATTGAATCTGTGTCAGGGTTCGGACAGATTAAGTTCCAGAGTCTTGTGATATCAAGCTGATTGAATCGTTTGGGAAGCAGAAAGTTCAGCCCGATACTTAACCCATGTTTCGTCACTTGTTTTAAATTGGGGGTTTTATCTTGATCCACGAGGTAGTTAAAGCACTCGGAAACGCTGGTAAAATGGCTGTAGAAGCACTCTTGGACCTCTGTTTTAATCTGAGCTCCGAAATTATACCCTCCAAACGCATTTTCCCAATCAGTTTGCGTGAGATAACCTTTCTTATGAGGATCGAGGTCCGCAAATAGCGTTTGGATCAGTTTATCGGTTAGGTTGAATCCTTGTAAGGCCTGGATACTGTCGATCCAGCCCGTGAGCTGCTTCAAAGTCATTTTTGGTTGCTGATGAGCAATAGCTAAGTAAAACAATTGAATTAGTTCACTGCCATTGCAAAAACATCATTTACCTGCAAAGGCGTCTTCTAATGTGTTGAAATGTTTTCTTATCGCCATGCCGAGTTGCTGTCTGGCATGGAGCTTCCAATCGAAGTTATTTCTTCCAGCCAAGTTCCGCCCTCCGCTAATCGTTGAATTAAGAGGTGCCTCAGAGCTCTCCTCTACCGCAGCCTTGAAATCAGAGATTTGCAATTTCCCGCGTTTGAAAACGTCCATTATCTTATACAACCGATCCAGGCGCTGAGGATTGATTTCTTCATTGGGGACTTTCACTACCTCTCGCAGGAAACGCTCGAGGTCCTTCTGGTTCATCTCGCCATCGAAATCCAAATCGGCCATTCGATATGCCTCATGTAGCTTCAGCCCTAAAAGGATTTAGTCTTCATGCCTTAGAGAGATAAAGTTACCGGAATTTTTGTACCATTCCTGCATTTTTTTAATCACTCCCTCCTGCCAATCGAAGCTATCCTCGACCAAAAGCTGTTTCAGCCACAAATGGATAAGAAATATGGCTTTTATAATAAATTTATACATTTTTCT
>ENA-UOTZ01000399-UOTZ01000399.1-compost-metagenome-genome-assembly--contig:-NODE-399-length-36936-cov-17.076182_pt1 | contig 36936 bp, 26 predicted proteins | sample MGYA00238144_ERZ746983 | MGnify/ENA primary metagenome ERZ746983 (study PRJEB28759, sample SAMN06268863) | compost metagenome | isolation source: single cell | place: USA: California, Emeryville, Joint...
CCGGCACCGGTTTCAGAGAAGAAGGTGTTGAAAGCATCATCACCACCTCCGATGGTCTTGTCGGATGGCATTTGACCGTCAGGTTGGATACCGTGCTCAAGGCAGAAGAGTTCCCAGCAGGCGTTACCAACTTGGATACCTCCCTGACCGATGTGGATACAGATGGCTTCTCTCATTTAAGATTTTGTAAATAGGAAAGATAGGTTCTAAAGATTTTGATGAAATTATAAAATTCAAAACTGTTTCGAGTATTTATAGACGATTATGACACGTTGCAAAATAATTAAAATATCCTCGTTGCAAATTTGAGCTTTGAAATTATTCCAGTGAATAATAATTAATATCCTCAAAAGCCCGAATAGAGTTTTTTCCTAAAAACAGGCTGTTGCAACTACCCCAAACTTATTGTCGTTGCTTGTGACTATAGTGAGCTGGTTTAAATATTTAAGCGGCAAAACTGGCGTGGTACTGGTGTTGTGTTAAGGAAATGCTAGTCCATTCAAATTTGATTAGGAGAGAGAGCATTTTTTGTTGAGTAATTTGAATATGCATAGATGAGTTCAAAATTTCGAGGATAATGTCAATAAAACTAAAGAAATTGTGAAATATCCAATTAAAGCGCGCTTATCATCCAGCATAAGTGAAGGAAGCGAAGAGATATTTTGTAAATGACAAGAGAGAGAGATTTATCTACAATAATCCTTTCGTTGCTTTCTCTGAATTTCGGAGAGTCTAAAAAAAAAAGGTAAAGAAATGAAAATACCTGCCTGAAAATTAGAGATGAAGAGTTTTGAGGGAGTAATTCATTTTTGAAAAGTCATCGAAAAAGAATAAACAGTTCTGCAGTACAATATAGAAAATATAGAACAACAAATATATTCAAAAAGAGATGCCGATATACTTCCAAAAGTAATAGAAACTGAATTGTTCTCTTTATAGTTTTTTTTTGTGGCAGAATTCTTGGTAGCCATCTGCAAGTAATTTGCTTCTAAGTTATCAACAAATTTGAAGCTGTCACTCATCTTTGCTTCCTGTGCATTCTGATCGCACTGACATTACGTATATTTTAGATTTTTGCTTTTACTCATTCAAATTTTAATCGAAAGTAGGTAAACTGTCTTCATGCCATGCTTGCAATAGTTTGTCACTCCTTAGCAGCACGGCTCCTGAAAAACCCAGCGTAAAGAGAGCTTCAACTTCATCTTCATCATTTATCGTGCAGGTTAAGAGAATCGGACTCCGATTTTTCTTTTCGAGAGGCTGAATGTCTCCAACCTTGATTAATTTTTGTTCTGAGATGAGATCCAACTCGTAGTATTCGCTAATAATATCCGAGCCAAGGATACAAATCATGCCATTCGATTTTTGAACCAATTTAGGACAAATGAAAAGAGGTACAGTAGAAGTAGTAGTAAGAGTATTAACTGGGATATATGACCAGCTCATGCTCTCAGGATCATAGATACTGATGTTTGGATTCGGTATCATTGGATCTTTGCTGCAGTAGCCTCCTAGGACTAAGATCCTATATCTTTTGGATGTATTTCTGTTTTCGCCAATATCGGCGTAGTACAAACCGCCTCCACTAGCGTGGGGACGCTCAATCTCAGGTAGCTCTGTCCAGGAGTTTCTAGTGAGATCATATCTTTGGAATTTTGTGAGTATCTTTCCATCTTTTTCTCCAGATGTACTGTAAATGGCGTCACCTGCATAAATAAGAACTGGATTTGTCGATGAAGTAATCGTAGCTTTTGATTTAAAGACATTCCGTTGGAAATCATATTCGATGTGTGCAGGTCCTATCAAATGGATTTTTCGCTTGCTTATCGCAACTGGGCTGAAAGAGTGTAGTCTTTTCATAATCTCTGTCTTGCTGAGAGTATTCGTTCTGAATGCAGAAGAGGAGGCTTCGAAGCGTAGCTTAGTTAGTGAGTTCTGTTTCCAGCTTTTTTCAGTAGTGTCATACCAATAAAATCGGTAATTGAGCATGTCGAAATGAAAAAGTAATGATGCTTCGAAGCCATTTTCTAGATTAGATCCTGAATGGCAAGATCCAGGAGACATAGACCGCTTTTTTAGGCTTCTGGTAATTTCAGCACACGAAAGCCGAGACCCTGGACTTATCTCTGAGGTTCCTGAAGGCAGGCAATCTCTCACATAACGATCCACCAAAAGATTCTCAAAGTTTTCTTTCTGCAGTTTTGCTCTCAGCAAGGCTCTATCCAATTTATAGCGACGCTGTCTGCTTAGACGAAGTCGATCAGCCAGAGATGTGTGATCTTTGCAAATAGAGCAACCCATAATGCCTCAATGATTTACTTTTGGATTTTTTGGATTGATTGCACTGTTCATAAATTTTTCTCGGGTCGAAAATAATAACAAACCGCTGATATCTCTCTGAGAAATATTCGCGGAACAGAAAAAAAATTTAAATTTTTTACAGATTGAGAGATTGCCAGAAGCCGTTGTTAGTTTTCATTGAAGCATTAGAGAAGTGGTGAGGCTGCATCGGCGGGGAGTTTAGATAAACATCAACAGTAACTAAAGCGTCGAGTAAAGTATATTACACCCGTCACACAAACATCACATTATTTATGAATTGGCTTGCTCAGTCATATGAGACTAATTTTAAACAGCACTGTGCCCCCGTTCGTGCAGCAATGATCTGATTTATGATCCGAAGTTATGCCATTTGGGTTGATTTTAAAGGAAATTTAGAAAAAGATTATAAACCATCAGATTTGAGGAACTTACATGTTGAACAAATTCAGTTCGCATCAGCGATATCTCAACGCTAGTACCGATGACACTCAGACTCTTTCTATCTTTCTAGGGTTGCAACAAAGAGAACTCTCGTCTAAATAACAAAAAATAAAAATGATGATATATATACTAGTAGCTAAAAGAGGCTCAGTCATTTTGCGGTGCGCTTCTCTTCATATATCGGTATTTTTCAGGTGGTTTCAGAACATACATGATCAATTTTTATAGAACGATCTTCCTAAGCGTTTTATCGCTATATTTGGTAGTTTGATTAAGTAAACGTTTCAATAAACATTCAACTTTCAAAAATTTATGGCGGCCATGTGAAACTCCCAATTGATTTTCATGGAAGAAGGTGAAAGCTAGATATCCCCAAAGATTAAAGTGCTTTTCTTCAATTCAATCTTTCTCGAAAACTCATGCTTCTAGTTCAATACCTAATTCGAAAAGATTTCCCTTTCAACTCAAATTTTGGATGTTGCATGGGAAAATGCTTGTAAAGAACTTTATATCCCATCCCATATGATCTACTTCTTCACGTTAGCTGGTCCATAATTCTTAATTAAGTAACATCGTTCCTCTCAGCAATGGTCTTCAATTCTCAGTTTTTCAACGGACTTTATTCTTCCCATGATCTTACAGCTTTAAGTTTTTTCGTAATCTTAGATGTTTGGGACTCAGTCTTTTCGTTTATATTTTACTATAGATTTTCAATATTGCTCGATTACACTAGTCCTCCGATTCAAGCTCAAATTTTAGCCCTCGCTGGCTCTCAAGCTGAGAAATGAATTTTGATAACACTACTCATGGCCAATAACGTAGAAGTCTGAATGGTTCTCTTTTTTTTCAATAAATGCAACAGTAACTTATCCTTAGAGTACATTTTTTTCCTCCTGTTGTGACTTCCAGAGCCTCAATATTTGTAAATGAATCTTAGTATTTCTGATCATTTTGTGGGAAGTTGACAGTTTCAAGAAAAATATCAACATTGCACTTTTTGTTTTACATAATTTCATATCTAACGTGAAAAAGAACAGCTATTTTATAAATGGAGTTTTGAAAAGACGTTTCATTTGTTTCTTTGTTCTTGAAGAATAGTGTGTGCTTCGATTGGAGTTAATTTTGAAATCTCTTCTTTCGTATATCCCATTTCCAATAATTCCAATCTCATCTTCTTCGTGACCTAGAATGATTGTTATAGAAATTTAAGTAAACTCAGCCCTAGATACCATGAATGGAACACCTCCACTCCTTGGAACTTCTCCGCTACTTGGAGGTTCTCCACTATAAAGATTTGTAAGCACTCTGACGATTTTTCTAAAAAATTTGCTCATCTCTTTTATTTATTTTGCTTTATTTGGCCAGATGGATCAGATATTCATACTTAATTCCAAAAGCAACAATGTGATCTCACTATGGTAGCTTTTGAACAAATAGTGTCGAAAGATCATTATCAAGCTGGATTGAAATTGATATTTATGGATCTCAGGGTCAGCTTGCTTTTAATTTCAAGAAAAAGAAATCACATGAGCAACCTAAGTATTTGAATGATGCAACACTTTTCACAAAACTTCCAATTTTTCGTCAAGGAAATAAATCTGCCTCTTTACCCACAGGATGCCGACATCTAAGATTGACTAATTGTAAGCTATGATGCCTTAGGTTTTTGGGTTTTGAGAAATCGCCTCAAATAGGATGGATTACTTTGCGTTGATATTCATAGTAAATTTTAGAAACTGAACAAGGTTATAATAGTTTGCTGATAATATTGAGTAATTTTATGTGTTTTTGTACATGAATATTTCAGCTGCACTCGATGATAAAGTTCGCCTGATCACGCTATTGGCAATTTTTAAGATTGAGTGCTTTGCTGATCTCTGCAAGTCCATATTTGCGGTATATATTGTGTATAACAGAGGTCGTTGATTAATGTCAGGATTAGCCTTAGTAGAGATTGTTCTGCAAAGAATTCTGAATAATAAAAATTAAATTGTTTATTTGCCAACTCAGTTTAAGGTTTCTCATTTCTAAAGAAAAGTTTTAGTGCCTAGCAAGAATAAAGAAATTGAAATGAATCTATGTAATGAGTGATATTGAACGTATGACCTTATTTTCTTGGAAATAGTGGCCATAAGGTCTCACTAAAATTTATGTTAAAAGTAATTTACCTGATTCAAGATTTATTTATCTTTTGCTATTAAGCATGAGCTCGAAATCCTAAGAAAAAAAAGAAATTAAATAGTCGCAAAACCATATTTCATGGATGTCCAAAGAAATAGAGGGAGGGCCATTACTGTTGCTTCTCCGAATCGAAGCTTGAGCAACAATCTCAGCAAGGAAAAGTCAAATGTGACTGCCGGAGAGCAATCCATCACATTAAATGGAAAATCGCCAAAATTTCCCAAAGTTCTCAGTCTGCGTTCAGTCTCATCTAGCACAACTACTGCCACGAAACAAGATATATTTAAAAAAACCTCAATATTGGATATGAAGTCACCAACAGATAGATTCTATCTGCGTGATTCAAGGAGTCCTTTGAAATACGAAGCAGCTTCTTCTCGAAACACCTTAACTGATCCTGATAAATTTGGATTAAGCAGCTTTGAGAAGCTCGAGTTAAATCTCGAAAATAATGATTTAACTGAAGAAAAGCGAGAAGAAGGCATTCACCTTCAACAAATCAAGCAGCAGACAACTAAAATTCAGAAGTTGATCGGTAGGGCCAAGGGAAGAATCAGCAGATTCAAATCTAACACAGAAAAATTTGATGAAAGGCTAAGAGTTTTTTCCAGACTAAGTACGTTCCTCGACTCTAAGCAGATCTATCAGGAGATGAATCTCTTGAATAGCATAAATCCCAATAAAGACTACACTCAGAGTTTCTTAAACAAGATCAACGAGCAGAAAAACCAGAAAAGCGGCACTGAATCTCAAAATCAACTTTTCCCTGAAAAAACACAGAAGCTGCTTGAAGATGCTCGCTATAGGATTCTCTACAGGAATGCAAATAATCCGTTGTCAACAAGGAGGAATCAACAGTATTATGAGCTCTCTAAGATGGCTGAGCAAAAACTGCAAAGAGACTACACTTTCCGATGCAATACTGAAGAAACGACCGATTTGAATGACTTTGACGATCAACTTGAAAAGGATATCGTACATGGCAAATATGACTACATGGAAACAGTGCCGACTACGATTGACGATGAAGAAGACCAACAAAAAACTGAGCTACGACACTTGAAACAATTGTTGGAACAGGGAACCCGAAAACGAATCGTTGAGGATAAAAGCTATGCGGCAGATTTTAGAGCGCGAGCAAGCAAAATCACTAAGCTGTTGAAGCAGACTGCAGAGAGGATATTTCATAAAAAATTGACGACGGTACCTCCCAAAAAACTCAAAGAAGCTCTAACCAGCAATCCAACGGCTGCGTTAACTTTAATTGATAACTCCAACCGACGAGCAGCGTCTGAAAAAATGGAAGAGCTTCATCAAGAATTAGATTATGTTTCTTATAGCTTGAGCAAAGAGCATTTCCCAGCTGTCTTTGAAAAAGGAAAGAAGAGAACCAATCTCATGGAGCGGACCCCTTTTCTGTTGGCTAAGCAGCAAACGAAGTTACTAAAACAGATGGGAGAAACCGTCATTGAGAACGTCGAAAATCAGAAAAAAGAGTTCCGAGAGATGAAAGCAATGATGAGTAAAAAGATTACTCAGATTGAAGAATTCGAAGAGGCGGAGCTTGAGAAATTGAAAGAGGATCCGGAAGAAGCCTTGAAAATTAAGTTTGAAACAAATAGCCATTTTGCGACATTTGCATCGAATCCAAATAAAGTGAGACCTACCAAAAAAACTTTTGTTTATCTCTTTGGAAAGTGAGCGAAGGATATAAACTTTGTACAGGCTACTTATTTATATAAAACAGCCTCTTTTGAGCTTTTACTTGTAAACGTGTTTTTTCATATGAAATCTAAGAATTGATACTCATTTATAAATGTCACCTTAACTTTTTTTGAGAGTATACTTTTCTCTAAGGTCTCTGTTTAATTATTGTTGCAGAAAATAGTGATTCTGATGGGAATTCTCGAGTTATTCACTTTGGTCATATGGGTGTGTATCGAATAAATAAGTAAGGTTGATATAAAGTTGCTTGAAATTTAGATTCACGTGAGATGCTAATAGGAATTAGCTAGCTTTAAGTTCTATAATGAGTCACTTGAGGAGAAAATATTGAAATTCAGCGCTGATGTTGAAGATGTCGGATTCTGTCTTTCAGATTATTCTTTTGACTCTTGAGACTCTAAATCTTCATCGTTCTAATACATATGCTAAGAGATGTTGTCTCAAGTCTTCTTAATTTCCTTTTTAATTTGTATGATTTGTTTATCAACAGTGCTGAAACAGCTTCTATACATTTTTTTAATACTTAGCATTCAAGCATGTGCCTAGTAAAGAAAAAAACTGCTTCAGAGTCCTCCTTCCTGGGAGCAAGGCCACATCGTAAAATGTACAATGCTTACGAAGCATGTTGGAAATCGGATTTCGGTGGAAATAGTTCATTTAATTGAATGGATCGATTGCAGCTTCCTCTTATCAGAAGAAGAGGGAGGGAGATGATACAACTTTAGAAATGTATGAAAAGAGTCCACTCTAGGCAGTAGTCTCTCTGCTTTGTGTACCTTTGAGAGAACTTTCTCTCCTTGATCTTTCATTTATGTTTGTTCCTAAATGCTAAGATTTTAATTTCAACTTTTTAGTGACTCCTAATCCGAACTTATTCCAACAAAATGATTATTGCAGTGAATTTAGTTTTAATGTAATGGAATTTTAAATACAGTGAAACCCACGTCTCCGAATTTGAAGTTTACAGAATACATATTAACAAAATGTAATTACTGCCTTAGTTTCAAATTAGTTGAGAGACCGGTAATGTTTTTAGAGATATTTTTTAGTTCTCTTTGGTAATTGACTACGTTTGATCCATAAAGCTTCTCCATTTTACGGGAGTTGGAATGCCTAGCGTTGATCCAATGAAGTTAAAGAGAATTTAATGTGAAATGAGATTCTGAAGATACTTAGTATCGGTAGGTTTTTCCTCAGGCTTTTGTATCTTAATGAAGGGTTCTTAAATTAGTTGCTAAATTGAGACATTAACACGATTGTGTTACAACAATCAAACAAAACACATTGCTAGGTTCAGAAATTGAAACATTGGCACTGCAATATGCAACTTGCTTTTCATCACGTTTAAAATGTAGAATTCTTCATTCAACCATCTCTCTAAATATTGAGGTAGATGTCTAAGCTTTGCTTAAAACCATGAAAGGATGGGGTGATAAATTTGTATTGAATAAGTATCATTCGAGCTTCTTTTTTTTTCTTTCTGCTTCTTGCGAACTCTTCCATCTGGCCGTTTGATATCACCATTTTTCGAAAAGCAACCTTGCACAGAGAAACCGTAACCGTGAGCCTTGTAAAGCCACAAATCCAGTCTCCTCCGATAGGTAATTACCTCTTTTGGACAGATGGAATTTTCAGAAGCTGTTCAAATTATGTTCATTTTACGATTAACGCTTGAATAATCACGACTAACACTCTTTCTCATCTGTTTAGAAGCTTGGGCAGCTCGACTTTTCCCAAAGTCGTTGGCTTGTGGAATGAATATAGTCTGGATGAGTCTAACTATGGTAGGCACTTTGACTTAAAAAACCTTGCCTGCCTCAAAATATACAAATTTGAAGTCTATCATACTAATAAAGACAGCTTTCAGTTCAAAACTCAACTGAGCCTAAAGTATCAGCAAATAATTGCATCTCTCGCTAAAATATAGGATGTAGTTTGAAATACTTTCGCTTCTTGGGAAAGCGCGAATTTGCTAGGCATTTTAAGGCAGACAGCTTCAAGATTTTGTCCAACTCTCACGCCCAAGCCTCTGCTGCTTTCAATTCCTCGTGTCGTTCTGAAACTCAACAAATACAATTGTTCAGATAGATAAAGATCGCCGTCGGTCTCAGTCCATCATTCTGATAAATAATTCGAATATAAGGTGTTGAATGGAATTGCAAATCGAATAAAATTTATTAGGTACAATCTATTCCTGTAGAAGTTGCCAGTGCATCTGGAAGAATTAACGATAGAAAAAAAATGATCAATTGGTTAAAATTTTTATTTACATCTAGTCCAGCGCTAAATTTATGCACCAATTTGCAAATCAGATTTCAATGCACCCGGTTTTTAAAACCTCGCTGAAGTTCGGCAGCCTTTTTTGATGTCAGAAGTGAATTTTCGCTAACCTTCGCTGCGTGACTAGCTCTTCACATCACGTACTGGTGGTTCTAAGGAGCACAGAAATGTCATCCGCGGCTTATTTGAAAGTGCCCACCTAAGAGAGTTCTTTCTACTTTAAATGTATTAAGCGCTTGCTTTTCTATATTTTGCAATTTAATTAGAGGTACGATCCGATTTAATTCGGCCGATATTTTGAATTAAAAATGGGTTGATGCATTCCGAAATAAATTGCAAGCTCGATCTGAATTTATGACGTTTGCAAATTCGCTGGACCATTGGCAAATGTAAATTCTTATAAATTTGTAATTTGCAGAATTATTCACGCATTGAGAACCCTTCCAGACCGATCTCATTAGTAAACCTATTAATAATTATTAACTAAATTCCTTAAAACGATACAGTTGCACCGAGTAGATCACCTAACTCATGAACACCATAGAAACAATAGCAGGTACCTGATCGACATGGTTTCTTGTGTTCTTATAAGTTATAGTCGATTCATCACAATGGGAATGGGCGCCTTGCACCTACGACTTCAAACAGACATCTGAAGATGGAAGAGTTTCTTTCTTCAATTTGGCACCCTCTGTGACATTGAGTGACCCAAAAGGAGGAGTAATTCACCTTCCTGAATGCTTGAATCTAATCTCTATTTGATAATTTCAAGGATAAAGAACCAAAGGTCGAGATCAGCATTGAATTGGAGAAAAACTTCATTTATTCGGAAGAGCTCGGCTGGAATTGGCATAAAAGTTGGAATATCCCAAACATGAAAGTTAGAGTGGAGGTAGTTTGATATCAATGACATTTTTATCTATAATTTCTAACTTATCTAGATTTTGGATCCAGAAACTAATGAAAAGCTGCCTGCTCCCAAGGAATTAAACGTAAAAATCGTCCTTCTAAGAATGAGTTTCTTAGATTGCTCAATAGGTTCAAGTTTACTCCGTCAAGGCGATGATTGAGCAGCTCGAGAAATTCCATTTGCTCGATATTGGAATGAAAGGCGAAGGCAAGAAATTTGTAGTCGATAGCGAAGCATATTTCTCAGCTCTCAAATTCTCTTCAACTTCATACAATAATGATGTAATTTTTTGTCGTTAAGACTTCAAGTCATTCTTACGCTATTAAAAAAAAGAGCGTTAGGTTCCATCTCGTCGTTTGCGTTCAAATCGACTCGGATGACCTTGACGAATCTCCACAAATTCTCAACTCGTTTATTTCTCCACCGATCTTCGTTGACTCAAGAAAATCTGCTCGAGATACCCATAAAATCAAGGTTTTCATATCTATCACCACAAAGAAACTAATTGTCTTATTCTTATAGGCGAAGCACGTTTCATCCTTGATTGATCCATTCCTTCCCGAGAATCTTGATAAGGTCTTTATCAAGAGAGAAAACAGACGCAAGGATTGTAACCCAGAGGAAATTACAAACAGCATTGAAGGACTTATCAATTACTTCACAGCTCCAAACATTAGACACAAGGTAAACCATCCATTCTGAAGCCACAACTCACAAAAAATTGCTTTAGGTCAAGCACCCTCTCTTTTTAGCGCTCAAGTTCTCCAATTGCATCAGCCTTCACTACAATCGTAACATCTTCAAATCAGGCCAGGTACTTAACCTTAAATATTGTTGAATCCTAATTTCTGACTTGTCTAGGAGGAAAGACTTGTAGAAAGCATCCAACAGCGATTATATGAGAGTTCACTGGGGTCCAATTCGAATCAAAACTCAAAGCCTGAGAATGTGCCTTTGATTATGATTCTCAAGAATGTGTGCCCTTCTAAAAATATCAAAAATAAAAAGGTAATTGATGAATCATATTTACTTTTGTCTTATAAATTAATTTTCAAAAAGATAATGGAGCATTTAGAGAGCATCCAAAGCAACTCGCTGATGATCATGTACGACAACGGCATCGTTCCTTCCAATTTCAAAGAGATTACCAACATTGTAAATCCCTTTTTAAAATTTTTGTGGTTCTAATACTCCATTTCTGAAGGCTGAAGTCAAAGCGAAATATAAGAGAGTGTATTCCTCTCTCACTTCTTCAAAGTTCAAGGTCTTGGAAAACCTCTCCAAGGGAGCCATCAAAGTAAATGAAGACGAGCAAGATGACGAGAACGATGAGGCTGAGTTTGAAAACATGAGAGAATTACCACCTTCAGCAACGAGAAAGGGTCCAGCAATCATAAGTATCCCTGTGCAAAAGCAGTCAGGCGTTGAGAAGAAAACTGTTGCGGTTTCGGTATCGAAAGGAGGCCTGCCAAGACCGAGCATTTCTGAATATGAGAAGAAGAAATCGAAAGTTGTGAAAACTGAATTGGAGTCATCCGGCTTCAAAACAGAAGAAGACTCCTCAAATCGCGTGAGTGTTCGCTCCGTTGAAAATGCCAACAACACTGAAACCGCTGAAAATAAGAGTGAGATCGTTGCTCAACTTGAAATGATGAACCGTCTTCTGATGATCAACGCCGCGATCGGCATCAAGAATCAAAGAGAGCAGCAAAGCAATCAAACAGGCCAAAATTCTGATGTTCTTGGCACTCTTATTCAGTCTCAAGACAGTTTGGCGAAGATGGATATGGATCAACTTACTTCTTTCGTTCAAGGGTTCCTGGGACAGAACTCAACAAGCAACCAACCATTCTCTACTTCAGTCATGACTGAATCTTCCAATCGATCCAATTTCCCATCTTCCTTCCAGCCAAGACAGAGTGAGCTCCAAAATATGCTGAGACAAACAACCCCACAGTCTGGAGGCTACAACTCACAATTATTCAGAAGCCAAAACGCCTCCGGACCAATGCAGCCCTTAAATGCGTTTAGCCCCCTCTCCAACACTGGAATGCAATCAAATGGACTCCATTCGCAGTTTTATTCTAACTTCCAACAGCCTAGTTTTGCCAGCATGCTTGGAACCCAAAGAGCCAGCAACTTCTTCCCTCACCTTGGTATGACGGCTGGATTTCCGAACTATCCAGTCAATTTTAATGACATGATTCCTCAAGCCTTCCAATTCTCCCAAAAGCAAGGTAATTTGATGAATTTAGTAAAAGACTAATGAATTTTGTTAGATTTTGCATATGAACCTTCACAGAGGCAATACCCTGGCGTCAAGGAAGAATTTAAATATAATTAAATTTTCAGCTCAAAATAAATCTGTGACTTTAGTCAAATCGAAAATCTTTTTCAAAGAAAAATTTTCGATTATACTAAAGGTGGATGTCATTTGCTCATTGTGTAATAAATTTTAAGGACTGCTCTTAGAGGAGCTCAATTTTTTATGATTACGCTGTTGCAAATTGTATTGTAAAAGCAGAGTGGTTAAGGCTTTGCTGAATTGTATAACATCTCTATCCCTAATTTCACAAAATTTGTGATAAAGCGATTTACAAAATACCCTGTGGCTTAGTGCAGCAGCTGAGATTCGTTATATCGTTTTGGGAAACTATCCACTTCACTTCACTTTATCAAAAAGAAATCTTTCATTGTTATGGTCTTATTAGTGACTAAGTTTTATGACGGTAGCTAAATAAAGATTCTGACAGAAAATTATTGATTAATTTGAAATTTTCTCTCTCTTTAAATGTTTCGAATATTTAACAGAAAGGTTATCTACACAACTTAGCTAATCATCTTGATTACAAAGAATATTATGAAATCGAACTCACGTTGATATTTAGGACTATATTTCTTAATGGACTAGCAGCTGTGACTTCATAAATTCAAAAGTACCAAATGAAATTCCAACTCCTAATATGATTTTTGTAATTGCTGGACGGTACCCTTTATAAAATCCTCTCGCTCCTTCCTCTTTCCAGATATTCCTGATCACGTTCAATAGCTTACGGTCGCTCTCAGGTATCTCCGGTTTCATCCCTTGCATGATGATCCGACTGCACACTGTTGAACAGGGGTAGAGTATACTGCTAGTTATTAATGCACTTAGTCCTCCTATTCCGGCTTTTAACACATGAGAGTCGCCACCCCGGTGAGAATCTTTCAGAAGGAATTTCTTAAGTACCTCATAGGTCATGAAACTTAATCCAGTACTTGGCATCGCAGTGCCTAGTGAAGCGCTAAGACCTCTGTAAAAAGGTCGAATTCTCCCTTCATTCTCTCTAATCTTCGTAAACGCATCGAATAGGCCCAAGTACATGCCTTTGGGTGCCGCGGATATTCTGACTTTCAATACATCAAGCGGGTACACGAAGAAATTAGCGACGAGCCCTGCCACCGCGCCAGCTGTGAAGTGATCTAGAGGGCTCAAATGCTCGTGAGGTTTCAATCCTTGAGAATTTATCATCTCTATTTTCATATGCTCAAAGATAGCAAAGCGAATAGCAGATTCTGGAGTTGCCTTGAGAATGTTTGTAAGATTGCCTTTGAAGAAACCTCGAGGTCCATCCATACTATAGATTCCGCTTAATCCAGTCGAAATGCTAGGAGGAGAGGCTGAAGCACACGCATAGTTGACTTGGTATAGAATTTTCAAGCGCTCGAAAGGAGCCGTGCAGGTTCGAGAGACAGCTCCTGCAATCGCTCCGGCGAAAAAGTTCCGACTCCAGGTTTTGAAATCAAGACTACCATTAGTAGTTCTTTCTTCATTCAAGGCTTTAGTGAGACGAGTTGGTTTGCTATCATGGGTATGATCAATTCGACGACTTCTAATTTGCGTCCTTGTCTCCACTTTCTTCTCACTGAAGCCACCAAGCATATGATTCTCGTTTTCGAAATGGTAAATTCTCTCCCTGGCATCATTCTGTAAATGGAATCTGCTTTTATCTTTGATGTTATCGGGAGATAGTTCACTAAACTTCTTATCTGGGTCGGTAGCCAATTGGAGATAGGAGTCAGAATACGAGGTTTCTATTCCTGATGGTTTGTGGGGTTTTGTCAAATTATAGCTTTCATGGTGAGGAAGAGGTATGCTCAAATGAGTGTGATCACGAATAGATTTTTCTTCTGATCGATTGATTTTGCCCGAGCCTGAGTTATCAAGCTGGCCGAAAACTTTAGCAGCTTGTTCTTTGAGGCTGGACACCTGGTTCATTAATTGGACTTTTTCGGTAGATGAGATAAATTTAATTTGAGGTTGAAACGAAGGGACCTGTCATATATATCAGAGAAGCCTATAATTAATTACTGATTTTTTGACTAAAGTAGCAGTAGTGGCAGAATAACATCAGGAGTAAAGGATTCTAGGCCTAGCTCTTGTTAGAGGAAGGGCTTCTATTCCTTTCTTCAACTTTCTTCAATGTTATTTCAAATCGAGAGTGTTTTAATGTGAAAATTGCTTCTATTGAAGGCTTAATTAGCATTGACTGTCCTAAGTGGTTTTCCAGTTGGGAATTATAGCAATATTTTCATTTCGTCATCTTGAGCTGTAAGGAAATTTTGTTTAGTAATGATATCTGAATTCGAGTCAGTACCCACCTTCAACAAAAACTCTTGATATCATCGTTTAATCCATCTCTGAAAAAAAGTTTATTATAATTTGATGTGGGCTCCCATTCTCGAAATTAGTTTAATGTCGTTTATTGGAATCAGATCATTAGTTTGCATTCAAAAAGTGTGAATATTGGTACATTGGCTGTCATTATTATAGCCAAAAGAATGACATTTTCATTTGGTGCAACATAAGGGCTTTCTGAATAAGGTGCCCTAACTGTTCAGCTCTAAACTTTTTAAAAAAAGTTCGTTCTATATATTTAGACCCAGGTAACAAAATACACCGATATGTACTTAATCTCTTAACAAATAATTAAATTATCCTCCGTTATACAATTTTGCTTTCGATTTGAGTTTGAAACATGTTTAAGAACACCTACCAGTCCGGTTTCCTTTCTATTCTTTACAGTATTGGGTAAGCTATCCCTCAATTATGCTTGTCTAACAAATTCTCTCTTCTAGATCAAAGCCTCTTCAAATCTGGGACAAACAGAGTAGCTCTATTAATTCTTCTCCTATTTACCTTCGCTATCTTCCTCTGACAAATAGTTAGAAATGGACATATCAAGAGATTAACTGATCCTGATATCCAATCCAGCGTCCTGGAAATCATGGGAACCAACGTTTCAACCAGTTTTATAACCGCACCTGCAAATCCAAAGGAAAACCTAGGAATTAAGCTTCCATTTTTGGTGATGATCATCAAGAACGTAACTCATGCTTGACGACGTTGATCTAACACAGCGATAGTTGAAAAAATACTTTACCTTTGAAGTTCAGGTGCTCGATGATAAAAACGTGAGAAGAAGATTTAGAGCGTCTAATTATCAGGTAGCGTTTCAGTAGAATGCTGATTAATTTGCTTCTTTATAGTCAACAACAAGAGTCAAGCCATTCATCTGTACGATGCCTATGAGACTGGATGAAGGATGGAATCAGATTCAATTCAACTTGTCAGATTTTACAAGAAGAGCATACGGAACAAACTACATCGAAACACTTCGAGTTCAAATTCATGCGAACTGCAGAATTAGAAGAATCTACTTCTCAGACAGACTCTATTCCGAAGAAGAATTACCACCAGAATTCAAACTTTTCTTGCCTGTCCAGGTAAAAGGATTCATTCAAATATATTCCAACCCGTTATTTCTTCTTTTACTAGAAACCACAGCAATAAAGCAATAGGAACGATGCTTACAGCGACGAGAAGATACCACCATATTCACATTCTTAACTTGCTTTAGTTTTTATGAAACTCGTTGTCTGTTTTTCATACTGAATTTTTGGGCTTATTTTGATCTGAAAAAATATTCAAGTTAATAATTGCTTGCTATCTGAGGCTAAATGAAGTCTATCTAGCTAGTGTTTCAATTGTTCCATTGATCTGCTCAACAATTCTTAGATGCAAATAAGACTTCTGGACTCATTACTAAACATTGCTGTCTAAGGTTATTGAGAGTTAGGAAGAAAGAGGATTTTGTCCACCACAAGGTTAAAACACTGCATCTAAATAGGTTTTAAAGGCAAGTATGTATGTGATTTGTCAGCTCGCGAAAAATATTACAATTTCTCTCTCAAACTTGGCTCGGATTGATCATACACCCACGCAGTGGAATGCGAAAAATACTTTGCATGCACGGGATCCAAAAAAAAAACTAATGGGAATCTGAGCTTCTTGGACCTGAAAAATGGACAACTGACGTTTCTAATCAAAAAGGAGAACAATCATTGATGAAACTACAATTTCATCACGGCCTTAATAATTTGAAAATCAAATTAATTTGATGAACAATTGCTCTAAAACTCAAAATCAAACGGCAGTTTCTTGATGATATTTTCTTAAACTTATTTCTGAGCCTCTCTCATTGAATTATTCTTTGAGACGTTTACCTTGAATGACTGCTTCAAATATTACAGTGATTCTTCAATATTTAGGAGAATAGTGTATCACTGACATCGAAATAATACCGAAATAAACAAAATAATACTCTAAAATATAAACTCAAATTAGTATGGAGACCAATAAACCTAAGGCTTTCGCTGGTATCGATATTGGAGGCACTTTGGCGAAGTTTTCCCTTTGGGTGCCTAACCCTGATGGCCTAGAGATTGAGAGTAAAGAAGAATTGAGCAGTAAATAAGAAAAATCAAAGGAAAATATTTGACCACGATTATGAAATCGCTGCTTTTTAGTCAACTTAAAGAAAGGCAAGATCATTTTCAGCAGAAAGGATACAAACACTCAACTGAATGAACTGGTAGAAATCATTCAAAGTAATCATGGCGAATTGGTACCTCCAATCTCATTTTCAAATACAGAATATCAAAAAACGTACGATCTGAAGAAACTGAATGTAACTGGCGGCGGTGCGTATAAATTCTACGACTATTTGAAAGTAAATCAGATTCTCATGATTTCGAATCAAACTGTTGCTCTCAAGAAAGAAACAGAACTCGAAATAGTCCGCCAGGATGAGATGGAAACCATCCATAAAGGATTGAATTTCCTGGTTACCCATGTCGAAAATTTTGCATTTTACTTCACTAATGCCACAGGGAAGATTTTCCTCCAGAAGGTGAGTTCATTGATAAAAAAAAATTGACTTTTTTGGGTTTTTTTTAGAAAGAGAAATATCCTTTCTTGCTGGTAAATATTGGCTCTGGCGTCAGTATTTTAAAGTTCGCTGAAGATGGAAAATACGAGAGAGTTACAGGAACATGTCTTGGAGGAGGTGAATTGGTTTTGAAACGCTAAACTTACCTGCAATAACTAGGTACATTTATGGGTTTGAGTCAGCTGATTCTGGGAGAGAGCAACTTTGAGAAACTTCTTAGCCTGGCAGTGAAAGGAAAGAGCGAAAACGTCGACCTCCTCATCAAAGATATCTTTTTATCACAAGATTCACCTATGACAGAAAATTCAGATTTTGACCAGCAAGGGCCCAATGATGAGCCTATTGCAGTCAGGTTATATCTTGTCGTTGCAGAAAGCTTAACTGTTGCCTGATAATTTAGTTTGGGAAAAGTGTCGAAACTTGGAAAAGTGGTTGCAAATCATGTTGAGAAGAAAGAAACGATTGAGTAATTCTGGAATTCAAACTTTGAAAAAATGTGAATCGTCATTAGTCAACCGGATATTGCAAGAGCATTATTAAAGATGATTACTTTTAATCTCGCACAAATTGCTTTTCTGACTGCAAAGCTTCACGGTGTTAGCTCGTACCCATTGAATCTTTATTGAGTTGATTTTGCTAAATCATTTTGAAAGGGTATATTTTGCAGGTAACTTCATTAGAGAGCAGCCCGTCACGATGGAAGTCATATCATATGGTCTCGCATACTTTTCAAAGAACGACACCAGTGACATCAGAGTAATTAAGTGACTTCCAGCAATTGTGAACTAATTCTCTTTCTCTCTCTATTAGGCTGTATTCTTAAAACATGATGGATATCTTGGAGCCTTAGGTTGCTTATTAGCCGATGTCGAAAAAGACGACGACAATTTCCACTGAGAGAACCTAGTAACTTCGATAAATACAGCCATTTTATACAAATGGAGCTATCATTTCTCATTTTGTTTAAGTTTATTGTTTTGGTCGACTATGAAAATTGTGCAGTAATTTGGCAATGAGAATAATGATTTTACCATATAAAATTATGGTTAAATGAGAACTGAATTAATTTCGATACAAATTCTGAGTATCCATCAACATCAAACCTAATTGACCATCCCATTTTCAGTCTTGAGTTAAAATAATAAAAACCTATCCTTTACTCAAATTTGTCAATTTTTTGTTTGTCGATTACCAGAGTCAATTACAAATAAAAATTAATTAGTTCTTGAGAGAAGTTGTAAAATTATATTACCATGCAGATCCGTCGCGAGAGACTCCCTCAAATGGGAGCCACTAATTATGATAAAAGGTAACCTCATGAAATACACTCATTTTTCCTAAACCATTCCATCAGGACCGCCGAGCAAAAATCGAGCCTCCTCGGTACGAATTTCTCCAGTTCACGCCTCGAGTTCCTCAGTGCAGCGAAAGGGAAAGAGTACTTTGAAGCTGTGGAGAAGAAAATCCGACAATCTTCAAAGGACTTCAAAGCTGAGACACTGGGAAGCACTCAGAACTTTTACAAAAGCATTGGGAAAAAATCAAAGTCATACACTTTGCTCGCCCCTAAAGTCAAACTCGAGCCCATCGAGCGAGAGAAAATTGGGCCTTTTGTTGGAGATTCACCCGTCGTATTTGACAGACTCAAACCTCGCATTCAACCAAGTTTCGAGAAGAAATCGAAAAAAGAGATAGCAAGAGGTATCTTTGCAGTCAATAGCTGAAATATCTGACAAAATTTGTTGCAGAACAACTGATTGAAGAAAAGCACGAAATCAACACAAAAGCTATTCAGGAGACCCAGTTAATCGGCATGGATCCCTATACACTTGAAACTCTCAAGGATAAAGTCGATTTACAGAAAGTGCGAGAGATAAAACGAGCGATCCGAAGACGTTATGCCAACCAGAAAAAGCTCTACAAAATTTTCAAGCGGTGGGATGCGGACAGCATGGGACTTGTGTCAGTTAAAAATGTTTACAACATGGTGAATAGTCTCGGGTTAAAAATAAACTTTGATGAAGCAAGAGTGCTAGTTGCCAGTGCTGACAAACGAGGAGCTCAGAATCTCACTCTCGATGAATTCTTGGACTTGATATACAATAAAGATGACGTTATGAATGTTAATCTTGCAAAGATGCCCGGTATTAATGAATCATTTTGTACAACATTTTATAATATTTTCATATGAAGTCACATTATCGGAAGATTTGCTTATGCAGAAGGATGATATTGAAAATAATGATCTTCTAACTTATCTTGCAGAGGACGCTCGGAAAGCTCGTGAAGCGAAACACCAGAACCAAATAAAAATGATCCTAAAAAATAGACTTCAGGACTTGAATAATTATCTCTATGTGCAGGATCCAAATCATACTGGAGAAATAAACTACGAAAAGTTTAGTCAGTGCGTCAGAAAACTTGGTATCAACGAGCAAATTATTCTCGAGAAAGATATAAAAGAGCTCTTTGAAAAACACCGAATCAATCAACATAACACAGATTATAGAGAAGTACTGAGAGATCTGAGAGATTTTCGTTTTGAGCATGATGACGTCTATCAACATCACGAAGAAAGTCTGAAGAAAAAGCAAAAAAGCCATTTAGGACTTACAGACCAAATGTTCCTAATTCCTGCTGAAAAAGAGACTCCGGTCAATATTGTTGATATCAGAGAGCTTCCTGCGAACACTGTCGCCAAGTTCTACGACAAAAACACTCGAATTTCCAGACATTTGAAGCGGCTTTTCCCAACAAGAAAAGCCTTAGAAGACTACGCTTCCGAGGTGCTTGGAGCTGAGAAGGACAAAGTTGCGAACAAGGCTTTTTCAAAGACTGAACTCAAGACATTCTTTGACACCATTTTCAATAAAGTTGATCTTAATCTCACAAAAAGAGATTTGGAAGGATTCTTCTCAACGTTTATGTTTAACCGACATGGACTAACCGATTTCAACGAGATCGCATATACGATCTACGAGTAAACATTTTTTCACTTCGTACATTTTGTGTTAATAGCTTGTTATCATGCCCAGCCAAGATGAAAAGGCATTTTATGCTCGAGTTCAAAATAAGGTCCATGGGCCTGCGCCTCCGAGTGAGCTCATTGAGTATAACTCTGAACCAAAATCAGGTACGAAGAGAAGCTCAAGTCAGGAGTTCGAGGGCGCAGACGACTCCAAACTCGGAGAGTCTTCAGCAGGGAACCGTGCTTTCACGGAAACGAATCAGATTGAAAAGAGTCCAGACCTTGGAAAGAGGTTTTATTCGACCTTGAAGAACGGCTATAATACAGGCCTTACGAGTGTGATGCTCCCTTCTCCCGATCTCAACCCAATATTAAAACGTATTGAGGACAGAGTCTTTGTCGGAACTAAGAAAGCCTTCACTATTTACAAAAGTTTTGATGTGGATCAAGACGGTATCTAAATGAGCTAATCTATCTTTTATTTATCACTAATTGAATGAATTAAGGCTTTGTGAGTCGCAAAGACATGGCCGATAAGTTGATCGAAATGGATGCCATTAACAAAGATGACATACCGAGATTCTTAAAATATATGGATCCAGAAAACAAAGGCTTCGTGACTTACCAAGAATTCCACAAAAGACTGAGAGCGAATGTGATTAACTCCGATGAGTTAGGAAGAAGTCTTGTGACTACATACATGTCTCCTTCTCATGAAATCCAAATGCACAACAGCTGCAATTTAGACTATGTGCGTCAGAAAACTCAGCAACTGCGCAGCTCATTCGAACCACCGCATAGAAGCGAAGGTAGATTAGTCGTTTAAAATCTCAGTTGATAGTTTGATTAGACATACCAAGAGCAACAAGACACGGAGCAAACCCGCCATGGAAAAATACTTTTTTGAACATCCAACCAGATAGCAATTCTGCAATGTTTATGGATGAGAGTGAAAGATTTACACGAGATCCGATGGCCAGGACGAGGTTCCAGAAAGAAGAAAAAGCGAAGAAAATAATGACTGAAATGGCTCGTATTGATGGAATACGAACCCATGCGGATTTCTATCAGCAGAAAGTACAGAATGAAGCAAATTTGCAAGATTTAAAAGATAGTAATAAGAGAAGAGCAAAACAACTGATTACTCAAACATATGAGCATGTAAACTCTCCTCTTCTTATTTTAGTTCGTTAATGCAATTACAATTTTTCTAGAATGCGCACTTGAAGAACAGCTTATTCTGAGAAGCTTGTTTTCGTTGAGTTGTCAGGAGAAAATTCCTGTTTTGAGTTGAACAGTTTAATAGAAATAATTTCAAAATTATAATAAGGAGTGGATTTATTGCATTGAGTACTACTTTTGCGATTTCATAGACTATCAATGATACGGAAACATTGCTTAAATGCCATAGTTTTTCGGAAAAATCTGGCGAGAAGACTCGTAGACCTCTTCAAACTTAGGAACTTCCTACAGAGTAGCTGTTTAATTATTTTGGTTTAATTTTAGGAGATATATTTTAAATAGAGGTTCCGAAATCTGCGGTAGTAAAGCATCCAATTAAGAGACTAGAGATGGCTATTAGTCCGATAGTTGAGAAAGAATAAATTCATAGAATCAACAAACAATTCAAGAAGCCATATTCTTGTTCTTTGTGTATAAATGTCATCATTCTACTGAGAAAGGTTTTGATAAAGACCACAGTACGTAACAAAATGATGAACCCTCCATAAATTATAAAGCTTCTTGAGAAATACTTCTTTCTTTGAAGTCCTTTACCATTTTCATAAGCTCTTGAAGAGCAGATCTTGGGTCAAGTCCTAAAACATGGATTATATCACCTCCTAAGTTCATAGTCCTTACCTTTAGGGCATGTTACAGAGCACATTCCGATGTTTTGGCAATCCTCAAGTCTGTTTTCTTCCTCTAAAAAGAGAATTAAAATTTACATCATCAAAGGGACAATTACGGAGTTGTTCAAGTCTTTCATCAGTGTATTCGTCTCTAGAGTCAATAACCCATCTGTAGGCCTGAAATGCATTAGTTCAAAGAAACACCCAGATTTTTTTCATACTTGCATAAGGACAGCAGGGCCAAGATATCTATCTGGTTGCCACCAGTAGCTTGGGCAAGAGGTTGAGCAGCAAGCACACAACACGCATTCATAAAGACCATCTAATTTCTTTCTGTCTTCCTGGCTTTGGTAGTACTCCTTTGCACCCTCAGGCTTGACATTCTTTCTTTTGAGGTATGGCTCAATCTGCTTGTATTGGGTGTAGAAATTGGTCATGTCAACAACCAAGTCCTTAAGAACGAACATGTGTCCAAGTGGGGTCATGATTGCAGGCTTGTTGATGTCAGTGTCGATTGGCTTGATACAAGCAAGACTGTGCAAACCGTCGCAGTTCATGGAGCATGAACCGCAAATACCCTCTCTGCAAGAGCGACGGATCGAGAGTGTTGGGTCGTACTCATCCTTGATCTTCAGTAAAGCGTCGAGGTACATAGGTCCGCATTCTTTGAGATTAATATAATAACTGATGTATTTTGGATCATCTTCAGGGTCCTTAGCAAGAATTACGCAGGAAAAGGGGAGGAGTTACCGCAGGGTTGTATCTATAAATCAAGAACTGTTTGCGTTGGGCCTTTTCTTCCGCAGTGAGATTGGGATCATGTTCGACGACGTAATTAACGTGGGTTATGCCTCTGAGGGTCGAGGTAACTGATTGAAGGAACACGGAAGTGGCGTCATTTCTCTCAGTGGTTTCGAGTTTGTGACTCTTTGAAAAATTTCTGGAACTTTTGTAAGCCAAGCCGGCAGTTCCTCTTAGAACTTTGCAAAGCATAACCTGATGAAAAATCTTTTAATTATTAATAAATTGAACGTAATAAGTGTATTAAAGGGGGTTTCTGCCTTAGATAATGCCCAACAGGGTTTTCTCGAAGGTGCATTTAATTCAATTGAAATTTCCATTAAAAGTTGAGTTTCCATTGCTGTTCTAAGTCAGTAACTCGATAACAAGAAGACATAGGGTTTATTTAAATTAAAATTGTTGAGGTAAAAGAAGTTCCTTGCATTCTTTTCGTAACAGTTCCTGTTCTTTAACCTCAAAAAAGTGGATTGAATCAAATTTTCTTGCAGTTGAGTGCGTTTTGAATTGATGGCTGGTGAAGAATATTGAGTTAGCCGATTGCTTTCTTGACAAGAGCATGAAAAAAAGAATCAACCCAACAAAATTTAAATTTTGCAAATTTAATCGGAAGGTCCATCGAACTCGGATGAGATTTGTCAAACGGATCATGGAGGTCATATGATCGCACTTCTGAAACGACAAGGAATGAGTTTCATCGTGATATTATTTTCTTCAGAAAAGTAAAATCGTTCGATAATTTGAGAAGAATTCTTTAAACATTGTCGGAAAGCTCTCCGTATCAATAGTAGAATGAATAAAGCAATATTCATGAAATAAAGTTTGAATTTCTGTATGACAAAAAATTCAAAATTCTATCAAGGTAGTTAGATCTGTTTCTCCGATTTATAAAAGAGAATCGCCAACCTTCTCACCCAAAATATCAAAAAATAAGTTCAAATAATCCAACCTGATTAACTTGAACAATCAAAATAGATACTCGCTGCCTTTTAAATTTCTTATTTGTAGAAGAGATTAATTAATTAATGCTATGAACCAGCTAGGTTTCACTCAGCAACCTGACAAAATGATTAGATTTGACCCTGAGTTAGAAGATTTAAACAATGTCGACGTTGACCAGTTAAAGAACAGGACTCCCACACCTCAGACTTATTCAGTAGATTCACAAGATAATAATCGAGAAATTGTGATAGAACCTCCTAAAATTCGTATCCCTCAACTGATTTTCGAGAACACCGAGGCCATTGAGAAGTTCAATACACTCTCTAACGATGGTAGGTTTAATAACAATTTTTTGGTTTCTGAATTGTTTGCTTAGTCAATAAATTCATGGGCTTCCTTCGAATAATCAAGCGAGAGACGAAGCTTCTTAATCGGATCAAAGGAATGCTCACTTTCGATGATAATATGCGTGGCCAAATCCAGGAAGTGCTAGCCTACGCTCCAACCTCGCAGAACCAAAAATCAAAAGCTGTTCGAATCAATACAAAACTTGTTCATTTAGTCAAAGTATACGAATATATTTACAATCACAGAGCATACCTTCTCGATTACGTTATTTTGTTCCTTGGAAACATTGTTGAAAACTTCAAGCTACTGCGAGCTCTTGATTATCGAAGACTTCTCTATACAAGTAGACAGATTAGCAAATGCAAACGGATCTTGCTCAGCAGCGTGAAAGAAGGCTGTCCAAATGCTTGTAAGAACTTCGTGATGATGAAGTCGCAGGGAGGAGCAGGCATGGGGTTCCCACAGATGAATTCTCCACAGATGCCAGGATCGAATTATCCTGGAGTCATGCAGGCGGGCTTTCATGAAATATTCCCAACCAGCTCGAGGGGTGACGACGAGAATCCTTATCACTATGAAACCCAGAAGAAGGTCAAATATCATTAATTTCATATTCTTTTTTTTGTTGTTGCGTTTTTCGGTTATATCCATATCTCATTAATGCTTCTTACAGATTTAGAATAAACTGCGATTGTTTTTCTGTTGAACTAGGTTCCTGAAATTTCTTAATTGTCATATATTATATCTGCTATCGAAAAGTATGATTGATAATTCATATATTTCTTCATTTAAATTGGCCAAATGATTCGAACAATAGTTTTGTGAGGTATCAACTTAATACATCTAACAAGCTCATTATTGATGAAGAAATTATTTTGGCTTCACCAATTCTAACTTGATTATCACTGTTTCTATTAGCCCGGTTGCAATGTAAAAACAGTCTCTTTTTAATTATTCCGTTGCTAAATTTAACATTGTTGAAATTCTTTTGAAATAAAATTTATTCTTTTGAAAAATTTTGCCATCTACTCTTCGAAAATTTTACGGACAGCAGAAAATCTGCCTGTGAACTTATTATTTCTTTCTCTTGCTGAAAGAGGCTTGAATTCGCATATATCTGTTAGCAATCGCATTAAACGTCCGTGAGGAGGTTAATTAGCAACGAACGGACATAATTCTTGATCTTTTTCTTTTGTTGTAATTACCTCTCTTTCAGGCAAATAGAAAGATTTTCAACGAATTGAAATGGACCTCTAAGAATGAATGTTGCAAGTCTCTCTCTCGAATGAAGAAGATGATAATGCCTCCATAATCGAATATTTTGAAAGTTGTAGCGTTGATTGATGAAAAATGGCACGATTTGAAACTTTAACAGTGTGTTTGCGTTGTTCTATGAGTTAAAGTCGATGATCCAGTTGTGTTAGTAATAGTAAGGTGATAGTTTGAGATTAAAGCTCAAGAAAAATTGGGCTGCCTCGAGAATGAAAGTTAGATCTACAGTCTTTCAGTAATATAAAATTTGGAAAATAGCACTGGAACGAGCTGGATCACAGAAAAATTATCTAAAAAAAATTGAGTTAGTAAGAAGTGCATTGTTTCTTTGTATAGAGGAACGGAGTTTCAAGGTAATAAGCAGGAGCAACTTAACCTACATGAGTGATGAGATTTCTGTTTCTTAGCGCTCTTTCGGTTCGCCATAAAATTCGTAACTCCAGATTAATTACAGATCAACGAAATGAGGCTCACAGACTCGATAATTAAAGCATGAGCACTTTTAATTCTTGATATATATAAAATTTTCTAATTGAATCCCAAATCACGTTTTATGAAAAAAACTACAAGCTCTGACAGCTCTCCCAGTAAGCTCGGTCTGCTTGCTAATATCTCGAGTCTAGATGACAGCAAAGCCTCTCTGAGCACAAGTCCTCTTCGTCGCCGCAATTTAAACAACGATCAAGAAGTCTTACTCGACTCTCATGCTCCACTTATTCTACTAAATGATACTTCGACTCATCATATTGTTCCGAGATACTCGAGCCGTCTACTTCCTCCACTCAAGCTCAAGCTCCAAGCGATTGAGCAAGAAAAAAGACCTAATGATGAACACAAAAATGATCAAGTTGAAGACCCGGATGACGAAGGTGAGAGTGGTACAGACAGTCACAGTGGATCTTCTCCTAGCAAGAAAAAAGCTAAAGAAGTCAACATATTCGGTGGAGATGAGGATGAAGATGAAAAACGGAGGCAGAAATACAAGACACTTACGAAGATCTTAGAGAGCGTGACCTTCCAAGTAATTGTGAACATACTAACCGTCTATGCTCTCTTTTCCGATGACTTAAGAGTTATATTGGCCCCTCCATCTGCAGACATTCCATTTACTATTGTGGCGATTATTATTATGTCTATATTTGTCGCTGAAATCGTAATGAGCTGCTTTGTCAAGAGAGATTATCTTTTCTCTTTTTTCTTCTTCCTGGATATACTTGGTACAGCATCGATGCTGTTCGATATCACATGGTTCGCCGCATTAATGGGCGGAGGTTCGAAATCGATTGGAAAAAATGCAAGAGGTGCTCGAGTTGGAGCAAGGTAAAAAAAAAAGATTCTTGTGATTTTTTTTATTAATCTTCTTTGTTGATGAAGAGCTGGAAGAATTGTTAGAATCGTGCGACTTGTTCGACTTGTGAGAATCGTCAAATTCGCTGAGAACCAACAAGAGAAAGAAGGGGACCCAAACAACCCAGCAAACCCAGCAAACCCAAACGACCCAAAAAACCCAGCTAACAAAAGCCAGGCAAAACCTGATGGAAGTAATAAGGTGACGCCACTCCCCGTTGGAAATGCTTCAAGCAAAAACGATACTGACGGACTAAGCGAACTGTCGTCCCCGTCCAAGAAAACAAGTTCATCACTTCAAATCCCAACGGTTATTCCTCCAGGTGCAGAGGACCTACTCAAAGAATCTCGCGTCGGGAAGCAACTCTCTAACCTCACGATTAAGAGAGTCGTGACTATTGTATTGCTCTTGCTCTTCATTATTCCGCTCTTTTCAACGGACTATTATTTCGATCCAGACCGTGAATATACTTATATGGCTTCTGACCTCCAGGTACAAATTAACGCTGGATTATCTGCAGATGCTGTCAAAGCCTATGTAGATAAAGCAGTCTCTCTCTCGAAGGAACAATTTAAACCTGTGATTAAATTTAAAACACCCTATTACACTTATGAAGATGTCGACCCTTCTACCTTAAGAGACGATGACCAAGAATCTGAAACCGTGTCATTTTCATCATCAAGTTTGGGCGATATTGTCGTAGTGGTAGACAAAAGACCTTGGAATACTCTGGAGTCCGAGCTGTCCATCGGAAGAACACTCTTTATCTCTCTCGTACTGGTCTTAGCAGCGATTTTTTTCAACAAAGACGTCACCGATCTTGCTCTCGGTCCAATTGAAAGGATGATTAAGAAGGTAAACAAGATCGCTGCAAACCCTCTCTTGGCCAAAGAAGAAGAACTCATAAAAGACGAAAATGGCCAAGATGAAAATGAAACCGTTCAAATCGAGAATGCTATTATTAAGATCGGTACACTGCTGGCCTTGGGTTTCGGAGACGCTGGTACTGAGATCATCGCACAAAACATTGCTGCTGGCGGTGATGTTAATCCGATGATCAGAGGACAGAAGAGGATGGCTATCTTCGGGTTCTGTGACATTCGTAACTTCACAGATGCTACTGAAGTCCTTCAAGAAGAAGTCATGGTGTTTGTCAACTCGATTGGTGATATCGTCCATAGAATAGTTGATAAATACTGTGGATCAGCGAATAAAAACATCGGAGATGCCTTTCTGCTCGTTTGGAAATTCCCAGATGAGGAAATCTGCCATCCAACAATCAACGATATCGACGTCAGATCGACTCAAGTCGTAAAAAACATTTGCGACCTGGCTGTCATTTCTTTTTTGAAGATCTATGCCAGGGTCAACAAGGATCTAAAACTCTTAGAGTACAGAAAACATGAGAAACTGAACCAGCGTATCCCCAATTACAAGGTGAAAATGGGATTTGGTCTTCATGTAGGTTGGGCTATCGAAGGAGCTATTGGCTCGGAATTTAAGATCGATGCGTCATACCTTTCGCCGAATGTAAATATGGCCAGCAGACTTGAAGCGGCAACTAAACAATACGGTGTGCCGCTACTTATTAGTGGTGCTCTTTATGAAAAGTGCTCCAAGCCTGTGAAAGAGCTCATGAGGCACATTGATAAGGTTACAGTCAAAGGATCCAAGCTGCCAATGGACTTCTATACGATTGATTGTGACATTTCGAAATTGCCAGAATGTACTCCGAAACAACTCACAAAAGCTGAGATTCGCAAGAGGAGACAGAATTCGAAGAAAGAAATCTACAGAAAAATCATCGAGGAGGAAGGCAAAGCTTCCGCTCTCTTTGAAACTGACAAGGATCTCAAAGCTATGACAAGCGGAAACGGAAAAGGACCTTTCTATGAGCTATTCAAAGCTGGTTTCCAAGCCTATCTCAGCGGGGACTGGTCAGCTGCGAAGCGAAAGCTTGAGGAGTGTCTGAATCTCAGACCTGATGACGGTCCTACTCATACAATTTATGAAGTTTTGAAAGAGAATGATTTCATCACTCCCGAAGAATGGAAAGGCTACAGAGAACTTACCGAAAAATAAAGAGCCAGTGGTTGATTTGATGCTTGAATAATGTATCAATTGAAGATGTTCTTTTATTTTTCTCAATTAGAACATGATAGAAAAGAAGGAAATACTTCTGTTTTTATTCTCGTAATACGAGGAATTTGAGACATCCAACTCCGTTAAGTCTATGCTTCACACATTTTATGAATATTCTTACCGGTGTTGTTTGATACTCCATTTATTAAAAACTAAAATAAAATAAAGAAAATTGTAAAATCGTAAAATCGTAAAATTTCTTCAATTTGTCTTTATTCCTGCCAGCAGTCTCATACACTGGATTACAATCTATTTGGTTTAGAATCCTCGATTGTTTTCATTTCACTACTGTATTAAAGCTCTTGTAATTCAAATCGAATCCCAAAGTCTAAGCTTAAGAAGAAGATTAATGGACCTTCCGAAAACTTATCTTTTTGAGTTAAAACAGAAAATTTGATAGAACGAACTGGTATATTTATTTAGACACTCTTACAAGAAATAGTAAAGTTTAAACCTAGCCTAAAATAAATTACTGTTGTTCTCATTTTCTTTGGTAGTGAGTCTCTTAAGACCCAAAAAAACATAAAGTCACACTTATACTAGGACTTCAGTTTTATGGAATTTTTCTCCATCAATTTCAGCGATCCTCTTGAGTTTATCCTTATTCAAAAGGGCCTCTTGGATATCCATTTTTCTTCCCTTCTTCCTTCTCTCGTTCTCAATTTGTTGCTTGAGGAATTCAGCATTTTTCTTGTTGATATCTCTGATAGTGTCCATCTTCAATTTTTCTTGGTTGTTGTAATCATCAGTGTCTTTCTTCCAAAGTTCAGCCTGCTTTCTATTGAACGCTTCCTCTTCTTGTCTTCTGAGTTCCTTTTCATGCTTCTGCTTGTCCAAGAAAGCTCTCATCTCTTTCTTTTGCTGGTTCTGCATCTCAAGTCTTCTTCTTTCCTCTTGAGTCTCACGGTTCTCTCTTTCTTGGTGATATCTCAGGAGCTTCCTCTCTTCCTCAAGAATTTGTTCTTTCTGGTCTTTAATGACGGTGTCCGCCATCATAGACATCAACTTCTTAGCTCGGTCTTCTCTAGCTTTGAATTCAGCAGCTCTTTTTTGCTCCATTTGCTCAACGAGTCTTGTATACTCTTGTTGTGCTCGAATATCAGCGTCCTTCTCACGCTTTGCTTCTTCAGCGAGTCTCTTTTTGTAATCTTCATTCTCTCGAAGGACCTTTCTGAGGTGGAATCTTTCCTCTTCTTTGCGTTGAGCGGCTACACGAGCTTGCTCTTCCATCTCTTCTTTAATCTTTCGAACCAAAAGCTCGTCCATTTGCTTTTCGGCTTTCTGTTCTTGACGCTTTCTGATGTTTTCATCACGGAGTTGCTTGTCTCGTGAATATTTCTCATTCATAATCTTAGCTTTTCTTTCATCTTCTTTTTTCTTCTCACGGAAGTCATAATTTTTGATCTGATCTTCCAACGCGCCGGCGTAAGCTCTCTCATCTTCGTCTTCATATTTTTGTAATCTCTTCTTTTCAAGGATTTGACGATCTAGTTCCTCCTTGACTTTCTTCTTCATTTCGAGATTCCTCTGGAATTCGAGCTCTTTCTCTTTTTTGAACAACTCGGCGTCGTATTTGAGCAAAGTTGCCCACTCATCGTCCTCGTCTTCTTGCAAGTAGACTGATTTTGGGCGGGTTGATGAAGCAATTGAAATATCATCATCATCTTTGGAGACTCTTTTGAAATTGACTTGTGATTTGGGTGGTGCAGTCTCCTGCGCTTGACTCTGGTTCTGAATGGGAGGAAGGGTTGATGTGGCTTTCACTTGAGGTTCTTCTCGTTGGGAAACTTGAGGCTTAGGCCCGTCTTTAATGCGCTGCTCCAACAGTTTGAGGTTTTCCTCAGTGAGCTTTGCATTCTTCAGGAAATCAGTGACTTCTCTATTAATGTGGTCTTGATTTTGGGCTTTCTTGCCACCGTATTTTTCAAGGAATTTGTTGACAAGCATGCCTTTCAATTGCTCGCGTTGCTGGATTGCGAGCAGACGCTCTCTTTTCTCTTCGGTCAGTCTGTTACCTTTGATGTTCGTGACACTCTTTGTCCTTGTGCTAGTTGCTTTCTTGGGATATGACATTACAACTGAATTATTCTTTTGCAAATTTTTTTTAGTATACAGAGAGCGACGGAGTTGTATTAATTATATAATTCGAGTCCCTTTACTAACGATCACAGTTGCAAAAAAATAAAAGAAATTACACTGGAAAGTTGATCAAAATTTGAAACAGTAAGGATTTAAACGCAACATTATGAAAGTAAAGCAGTTATCGGCAATAGCAACGTTTGCAAGTTTTTGGGGATTAGTTTTTTGGAGATAATGAATTTCGCAAAGTATTTCATGAAATATACCAGTTTTCTCAGTCATTTAGATTACCCTTTATTCACAGTCACGAACTAGTCTTTTGGAGGTCCAAATATATTGATGATTCCTCCAAGTTTCATCCTAAAAAAGAATCGAAAATATTCTTTGAGCTCGTACATCTGCTGCTGACTTTAATATTTTTGCTTGCAAAATTATCATATAAAGGGAATGTTGGGAAGTCTGCTGAGAGCAATGGGCAAAGAAGGGCCGCCTAAAGCTCTATTCCTTCGTTGTTTATACAAGTATTTTCTTAAATCTAATTAAATACGTATATAGGATGGTCACGAACACTGTATCCGTGATGGCCAAAGCAGCATATTTCTTTAATGTAAATTTCTTCTCCAAGCAAAAAAATTATTCACCAAGTCATCCTTTTAAATCAAACAACCTATCTCTTCTATGAAGACTGCAATAATTAAAGATTTCTAAGGAAATTTTAAAAGGATGTCGTAAATTAAGGTATTCTCAGAGAAAATGCTGGTGTAAGCCATTCTTACCAAAATAAAGTTTCTAATTTCCTCTTCAAAACTGTAACACTCGAAAAAGATCTTCTATGCTCATTTTGGCCACTTTTATTGCGAGTTAAATAAAGCGATTATCAAATATATGGAAATTGTGACTGAAAAGAGCCAAGAGCTTAACGAGCTCTACAAAAAGAGCGAAGAAGCTTTCAATCAGGTTTCCCTGAAGCTTGAAACACACCTAATCCCCTTCGTTTTTGATAGGAAAAATATATTGAAGCAATCAATTTTAGAGAAAAAGCACTTGAAAAACTGAAAGGGCAAGGCGTAGAAGGCAACGAGGAAGTATAACCCTCACTTATTGTGAATATCTCAAACTTTCCTTTGTCTAGTATCTGAAAAACTCTGAGAGACTTTGCGAAATATATAATATCTTAGCAACAACATTGCTCAAAAAAGGTTTTCAATTCATGTAAGAACAACCTAACCTCAACTAGAAAATTTCAGAGCAGCATTAGAGTTCCTAAAGAAAGGACAGAGTCTAACTCATAATTCTTTCGATCTAAAAGCGATGATTCATAAAAATAAGGCAGTCTGCTTGCGCAAATTAGGAGAGTTTCAAGCAGCTCTTAGTCACTTGCAACAAGTGTTATCACTGAAAAATCATATTAGCAAGCCAGAAATTTTATTGGATGCTCACCTAAATATTGGTGCAGTATGTTCTCAGCTTGGTAACATATCCCTATCTGAAGCGATTAATATCCAAAATCGATGATAGGTAAGCATAGCCTAGCCAAAGAACATATTTCTACAGCTATTACGTTGCTACAAGAAGAACTTCTTGTGATCGCATTGCCCCGCATGGGTGACCCTGTACCAACAGAAGCACCTCCTAAATCATTGGAAGAAAAGGTGTATCTATTAGTTATCGCCTACCACAACTTGGGAGTTGAGAATGAATTTCTAAAACAAGTAAGTATTCCATTCTCAAATCTATAGAATGTTAACAACCGAAAAATAGATTGATAATGCTGTTGAAGCATATAAAAAAGCCGTCAAGTTCGCGAAACATTATTTCGGTGACAGTAGTAATATCGCTAAAAATGTCAGCACTATTCTCCAAAACGCACAGGAAAAGGTCTACCATCTGTCGAGGTTTTCACTTTTCTTAATGATAAACCTTCTGCTAGGTGAATACCTTAAAAACTACAGCAATTCTGAAGAAGAACCAAATACAAATAGAGCCCTCAACAAAGTCCGAGCAAGTCGAAAATTTGACCGAGTAAAAAATCGTTGTATCTAGTCATATTAACATTTTTCGTACAAACAGTGAGAAAGCCGATGAAAACCCTTCAGAACTTCCAACAGGTACAAGCGTCTAGTTGACTGCACAAGTTTGCATGTGATGTATGAAAGGAATCTTATTTTCAATGGTAAACAATTCACTAATTCATAACTTGGATGCCCGATTTTTCTCTTTTGTGATTTTATTTTGAACGGTCTTTGCTGGTCTGTTAAGTTGGAACCATATAATCAATTTGAATTTAATTTTTAGCTTTTAAAATTATCTCAAACGTTGAAAAGATTAGAAGATAGTTTATACTCCATGCTATTAACAGCTGTGTCTCATAACTTCTCATAAATACAGCGATGAAATTGTCATGAAGCTAAAAAAAATTTGAACTTCCAAATATTTGAAATTATTTCTTCCTTATGATAAAAGACTGAACATTCAAATATCTCTAAAAACTCTGCAGATTAATTAAAGGTTTATATTTGCTGATCTATTAAAATTCCATCAACACATGTTTGATCCAACACTCATTCCACCTCCAAATGAGCAGATTGATCGAGTCATAAATAGCACTCTCGTAGGGTCTCAAGCTTCCAAGGAGAGTCTAGAAGTAAGTGAGATCTTTTCTTGATCTTAATCCAACTAAAACCTTCACAAGTTTGTCAAGAAAACATTGGACCACTCCCAAAAAAAATTTACTGAAGCTATCCAGAAGGCACCTACGGTCTCTGAGTATTTCGCTAGTCTCTGGGACTCCAGCGATCTCAAAGATAAGGCGAAACAGGTCATCTAGCCCTGCCCACGAGTCACTTAGCATGCTTCATTTAGGTGGTGGTAAAATCTATCAATGACAGAGAGCAGAAGTTTCACGATGGCATCCTCGATAGCCGAGTCATAGTCCGAGAGGTACTTAATTAACTTATTTTCGTCATCAGCTTGCCTTGTTTTCTCATCAATCATTTTCTGATCGAATATGTAACAGTCCTATGTGCTAACAATGTCTCAAAAAAATAGAAACCATTAGAGATCGAAGATGTTATTTTGCCGAAAGCAGGGATTGGGAAATTCACAAGACATCGCTTTGATCAAAAAGCTAAGGACCTTGCCAAGAGCATCGAATTAGGAGATCAAAAACGATATCTTTCGTTGGATGCCTACACTGGCGAATACGCTGAAATTATGAAAAATGTTTGTAAGCCGACGATTACTTCAACCCATCAAGCTGGTCGACGCATCCCTCAATTACATTACACATCGGCAGGCAGTTTAATGATCGGAGCCAGCGCTGAGATCGAATTAATTAAGCAGCAGCAAGCTGAGGAATTCGTGAAAAGGATGCACGAGGACAAAGCGAACTTTGAGAAAAAAATCAGAGAGATTGAGGCTGAAATCGAAAGAAGAGAGAAATCAGAGATCGAAACTCTCAAAGAATACGAGCAAAAAAAAGAGCTCGAACGTCTCCAGAAGAAGAAAGAAAAGCTTGAAGCTGGTTTGAAAGAGATAAAAATGCGTGCTGAAATGAGATTGAAGAGCAAGGAAGAATGGGAGAAGATTTACAAGGAGCAGAGAGAAAGAAAACCTCTTCACGCAATTTGGGAAGAGAAATATCAAAAGGAACAGGTTTTACCAGCTCTGGAGCAACGAAAGAAAAAGCTTAAGGAAATACGTCAGTTCCATAAGCCATTGACACGTGATGAACTTATGGAACATGAGAGAAAAATTCAAAAGCAAATGGAAGAGGTGTTGGCAAAGAGACCTCATTTAAAGGTCCCAAAATCAGATCCCGTTGTCATGAGTTCCATGATGGCAGAGCTAGCTGAGCAGGAGAAAGTTAAAAATGCTGAAATTGCTGAAGAGAAGAGAAGAATTAGGGAAGAACTTGAAAGGTTCAAGCAGAGAATCAATAGACAAAAAGTTACTGTCGATCCAGCGAAAGAAGAAGAAATGAAAAAGTTGATCCAAAAGCAACTCGAGCAAGCCAAGAGCAAGCGCTCTACAAAAGGGGAAGATCCTACGAAACAGCCTGACGAGAATGAACTCAATATGCAGCGAACGAAGAAGCTCCAGAATTTGATGATTGCGAAAAATATGAGAAAATACGAGACAATGGAGCAAGAAAGAGAAGCAAAGAAAGAGAAAGAAGCCAGCAAGAGTGAGGCAGTGTCTCCTTATCCAGACTATTGGAATGACGTCAAAAAAAAGCTCAATATCCATTCGAGTGCTGGTGATTGGAGAAACATTGTCTCATCAAAAGATTTAACGATAAAAGCAAAAACTGATCAGATCATCATAGAAGCTGAGAAGCTTGAAGAAAAAGCAAAAATGAAAGAACAGCTCATGAAGGCGAAGAAGGGACAACTTGATGGATTGAAGAGATATGCTGAGGAGGCTGACGAGGTTGACAGCTATTATATTAACGCGATTAAAGCTAAACTTTCGATCTTAAATGACGAAACTCAGCTGAGTCAACCAAGTTTCAATGATTCACAAATTAGCAAGGGTAGAGCTCTGCGGATGAGGAGTGGTCGCAAAGGGAGCTTGCCTAATACACGACCTGGGAAATTAGACTTGAATGGAAGTGTGGGAGATCAGCATGAATACTCAAAACTGAATGGCAATATTTCCGCACGTGAAGACCTTCATATCGGTGGGGATGGCTCAACACATGGCAAGCATCTTGATAAAGGTAGTAAGCAAAATATCCAATCAAATTCCAAGCTATGAGAATCAAAGTGCTCCTGTAGTTTACTTGAAAGGGGGTTAGAGCGTATGCTTTTGATTTTTCATATAAGAGACTTATGTATTCTCTCTCTTTAATAGTATTCAAAGAAAAATGACCAAAGTTATACAAAGCGTTGAGAAATCTCCTCTTAATAGTGAACTCAAAAATAAAATGATGATTGCATGCTATTTTAGAAGGATCAGCTCCATAGTCACCGATAGAGTAATCCCAAAAAAAAGAGAGCAGTATTCTCAATAGAAGCTTGAAATTTGAGGCAAGATCCAAGAAATTTGCATTAATGTATCTATATAATAATAATCCCTTAAACTTAAGCCTCCAGCAAATGCTGTGCTCGAGCTGATGACTCTACTATTTCACTCTCTTTTTTTATATTTCAATTTTGATTTCATTTATTCTTAAGAAAAGTCCTAGTCCTTATATGCTGGAAAGCCCAATTCTGAATTAAAAATAATTCGAGCATTAATTAAATCAATCACTTTTGAGGACCGAGCACTCAGAAAGCTGCTGACCTTCATCCTAGGAACCAACGCTGAAATTAATTGTACTCTCCCATAAAGACTATGGAAGCGCTCTCAATAGAAGATCCTACAGAAAGCAAAGCGGTATTCTGATTTTTTGCTGTTTTATTTCAAAGTTCATCTTTTCTGATACTTAAAGGTTCATTCTCGTCTACCACCAGAGACAGAGTACAAGGTAGCTCGACATTTTCAAAGGTTTTCATTGAACTACCACCCAGGATGCGTTCGTTTTGAGAATAAAAATGGGTGAAGAGTAAAATAGATAGGTCGACAGAGATTCTGAGGAAATAATGCAGAATAAACCGATTCGAGCTTTGAAAATTCCTGGATAAACCGATAATTCTTGGGTTTTCGAACCTCTTGATCATATTTAACGTTTATCCCGATATTTCCAGGGCTCGAGTAAGGAATCTCTCTTAATTGTGTTTATTTTCTAAAATGGCACAAGAAAAATTTATTTCTTTAAGCTCCTGGGTCCGGGAGTTGACTTTGCAGTGGTTAGTAGAATTAAACACCATTTCACGAATTGTTGGGAATTAATCTCAAGTCTTGAATTTTGAATATATGAAGAAAAAAGCTGCATACATTCTGTTTAGTTTTACATTAAAATTCTTCGGAAATTTCCTTAGAGGTTTATCACATTGATTCCTCTTCAGTGTGTTAAACCTTTACAAAGGATTTAATTCTTGCTTCTCTTAGCTTCTTAACTCATGTATAATGATTTGGGGTTTTGGGGTTTTGGGGTTTTGGGGTTTTGGGGTTTT
>ENA-UOTZ01000402-UOTZ01000402.1-compost-metagenome-genome-assembly--contig:-NODE-402-length-36874-cov-100.749409_pt1 | contig 36874 bp, 27 predicted proteins | sample MGYA00238144_ERZ746983 | MGnify/ENA primary metagenome ERZ746983 (study PRJEB28759, sample SAMN06268863) | compost metagenome | isolation source: single cell | place: USA: California, Emeryville, Joint...
GGTTTACTGCAATTGATCGGGTTAGTGAAAGTACTAATATTAAGAATAATGAGACCAATGGCTTGACCTCGTCTATATTGATATTTGAAGCAAAAGAAAGGGAAAAAATGCCGTTTCTCTGAAAACAACTGTTCAACAAAAGGAACTGACCGTATTAGCAGCTAGTGCTCCTTAATGTGTTGCCGCAATAAATCGCTCACAACCATAGACCTATGAGGTCGGGCTTTTTAAACATGTTTTCAACGCCAGAAAAATTAGCATTAAAGGACCCATCTTTTAAAATATTCTTCAATCTATCATAATTTCAAGGAAATAAACTTGATAGAATTATCTCTCATTTCATCTTACTAATAGTTAACTTTTGAATAATACTCAATTTTTGGTGAAACGTCATCGTTGCGCAAGCTTTATTGAGCGCTTGATGCAATTCTTTTGGTTGTACGACTTACTGGTCTCTGGCTTTTGATTAGATATAAAGGTATACTGAATAATAATTAGTAATTGCAAAATTATCAGAATTTCTGAGCAGCATAGAGAAGATAACAGGTGAACAAAAATATTCTTGCTGACAATAACTTCTATGAAGGATAGAAACAACATGTGTAAAAATAGATTGATATATAAAAATCCTTTAGCAGGAGACCATCAAATATGCCAGCCTTAGTTTTTTTATTCACTGTACATCTTCAATCTGTTCGCATTCGCTCTCAAATGAAAACTTTGAGGGATTCATGTTGAAGAAATATACTGCGTTCAAACATTGATCCGGTTATTTTTTGGCCTTAAATATAAAGTTAATTTGCAAGGATAAATGGGAAATACAGGTAGATAACCTTCAGCAGCTCAATTGTAACAATGTATCATAGTCAAAATCTTCAGAAAAACAACCTTCGAAATGGCTTCTCAAACCAGAAAGGTCAATACGCAGTTTTCTACAAAGGTGAACTCCTCTAAACGGACAATTCAATTGCTAAACTTCAACAATTTTAGAAAAATTCATCAAACACGTTAGTTATCTTATATTTCTACAGCACCGCCGGCGCACTTCTTTCAGTAAGCGGAATCATCCTTTCCCAGCAATAAATTTTGCTTTCATTAGATATTGATGGCTCAGAATGAAGAATCGAGGGTGTATCAATTGCATGCTAATTTCAGAAGGAAGTTACAAACGGAAGATCTTCAAATCGGAGCTATTGAATAAGTTTTTCGCTGTACGCACTTATTTTCTCTAGTAGTAGTAATGGATTTATAGAGCATATGATTGTTTGCATTATCGATGTTTTTAGAGCGGTCTTGGATCTGAAACGTATTTATGGAATTTGTTAAAACTTTTCCATACCACTCTTGTCTTTCAAAACTATGGTCAGCTTTCGCTTCAAAAGGAGTTTGTCATAACGGCCTTATCGAGTGGTATAAAAAAAAATCGGTATCAGAGTAATGAAATGGGAAAAAGAGCAGAAAGCATATATTTTCATCATGTTCGACATCCACTCACAAGGGTCACATTATTATAATTATCACAAGCAGCAAGCGCTGCAATAGATATTTCAAAACATACATCCCAATGGGCATCCATAGAACATTGATAAAAGTTATTCGGGTACTTTTTAGTGGATGATTTTGTTAGAGAAGAATGCTTTCATGTGAGCCACTTTTTCTTGTTGTTGAAGGAGCAAAAGGAGAACCATAATAATTTTAAATTTCGGGAGCTAACTATTCACGAACAAATTATTTTTACTTCCAAACATTGAAAATTCCCGAAGTTTCGAGAGTTTTCATCGCTTAAAACATTTTCATCGCTTAAATTATTTTTTGCTGAGAACGAGCTGAGATTCTGCATCAAAATGTGTTAATTTACTGAAACATTCTTCCAGAAGGAGCCATGAAGGTTCCAGATAATATTATTTCATTTATTAACTTGAAAATTATATTTTTACAATAATATTTTTCAAACAAAATCAACCAATCGAGTTCATCCTCACCACACCGTTTCAATGCCAAATTACAAGTTCGGAATGTCAATTCTTCACTCAAAGGTGGTTCAATATCTCGCTAACAAGACCGGAATCATCAACTTTTGGACCAACAGGAAAAACAGACTTTCCCATGAAGCAACCACCTATATCCAAGAAACCGGAAACAGGATCAGTCAAGTCAAGAAGGACTTGCATGAAGCGACCAAAGAAAAATACTTAGAAGACTACATCATGATCACTACACCCCAAACCGGAGAGTTTCTTAAGACCCTCCTTCTTCTCCAAAAAGCAACCAAAGGGATCGAAATCGGAACATTCACAGGGTTTTCCACCCTCTGCATGGCTGAAGCACTCCCACACGATGGAAAACTCTACACTTTAGATAACAAGTCAGAGTATATTGAATTCGCAAAGCCGTTCTGGATCAGAGCAGATGTCAACGACAAAATCGAGCCAATCGTGGGAGAGGCAATGGAATCTCTCAACCAGCTGATGTCGGAAGCCTCCAACTTAGAAAGCTTTGATTTCGCTTTCATTGATGCGGATAAAGGAAGTTACCCTGATTACTACGAGGCAGCCATGCAACTCTTAAAGCCAGGCGGAGTCATCATAATTGATAACGTGCTTTTCCGAGGGAATGTACACCGTGACAAATTTGTTGATAATCGAACTGAGGCAATTAAGAAGATGAATGCTCAAATTAGAAATGACCCGAGAGTACTCCACTGCAATATGCTCGGGATTGACGACGGCATCAGCATTGTAATTAAAAAATAAGGCTCTAACTCACTATTATCTAATTATCCCTTGCTATTATCTAATTACCCCTTCTTAGTGCTGTGTATATATAATATTTTAGCTATTTGCTACCATAATTAGAAATATTAATATTTTGAATTTCAGCTTGACTATACATAAATAAAAACCAACTTGAGTTTCCCATGAACGCTTATTGTAAGATCGGAAGCTGCCTAAAGGTTTGGTTTACAAAAAAAAAGCTTGTCCTTAAAATTTGCTCGTTAACTCTTGTAAAAATTTATTACGCGTCGCCCTTTTTCTTGTGCGCTACCTTCACAGGAGAAAGATGCTAATACAACAAACGCATGAGAAATCTAAAGATATCAATGAGGTCTTACCACTTCGCTGTTTTGAGATTTCGTTTCAAGGTCGGCGTTCGGATCGAAAGCGTAATTTCCCAGTTTTTTGGAGCCTTTCACAGATTTTTTCAACATTCTGTTCGCTAGATCATCAGATTGGTAAACATTGGGTCTGAGGTCTTCTCTCAGCGGTGCCTGGTAGTTGATTTTAGAAGTGGATATATAAGCGCTCTTGATGTGAGGACTCTCTGCAATTTCCGGCGTGAACTTGTGAGAATAGTATGAATTATCTTTTAGTTGACTAGGCCTTTCAATCGAAGGTAGCATGCCGGATTTAACCTGCACGTAAGGTTGTCTTTCCTCAAAATTGCCTGCGTCTCCTGGGTAAGAGTCGTACTCTTCGTCATTTTGGGAATAATCAGGTCGGATAGGCGGCTTCCCGACCAAGTTCTCACCGCTTCTGCTTCCACGAGTCTCTAGCGAGCGGTTGTAGGCTCTAAACCCGGGACCACCTTGGTTTGGACTCTGGATGTCCGAGTATCTATCGAGCTGATCGACGCTTGGCACTGGTCTGCTCTCGAGTTGGACAATTTTCCGTCTGAGTTTAGCAAGCTCGGTCTCCTTTATCCCTAGCATCGTCTTTGTCGATTGGACCATATCTTTTACGATCTTTAGTTCAACCTCCTTCTCTCTAGCTCTTTTCTCGGCGTCTAGAAGGACATTACACGGGACATTCCTTATGATAGATTACCTTCAATTTGTCCTTTAAGCTCGTACTGGATTTTGTTATTGGCAGCTACCAATTTTTTCTTGAGTTTGTCGCTCTCTTCCATCAATCGCGTAGTAAACTCTTCTTTCTTTTTGATTTCTTCGTCCTTGATATTGAGGGTGTCTGACATGACTTTTAGCTTGCTTGTTGCTTGCTTCAGCTAATTTTGTAAAAAAAACAAATTGGTTAACAAGAGAATCTTCGCGTTTTAAAACAGACCTTCTGTTCAAGGAATTCGTTTGTGCCCTGTAATTTTTCAATTTCCTGCTCCTTCTCATGGAGTTGGGCTTGCATCTCCAAGATCTGAAATGTATAATAGCATAACTAAGCCCATTCCAAATGAAATCAATGCGTACCTGTGTGTTCGAAAGCTCGATTTTTTCATCAACGTCTTCGACATGCTGCTCCATCTCTTTATTCAACTCCTCCAGTTTCACAATATTCCTATTAACGATGTAAATTTAGATGATATGACACTCATTGTTGTAATAAGCAAATTACAATTCTAATTCATTGATTATCATATCTTTTTCTGTAATTGCTTCATCCTTTTGCTTCTCAGATTCCTCCTGTTGTTTTAAAATTTGGTTTAATTTTTCAATTTCTTCCTTCGCAACCTTAACACCAAGTAAAAATCAATTAGACCAAGAATCAGTAAATATTAAGCTACCCTCGATGCGTTTCCATGCTCCTGGATTAGATCGACGATTCTCTTTTTCAAACTCGCGATCTCTTGATTATTTTGCTCAATCGTCGCCTTATCCGCCTTCGTTTGAGTGATATAAGCATCTTCCTCTTGCTCCCATCTAAAATATTATCATTCCAGCGATTTAGCAATTATTAGATCGAAATACTCCTCAGTGGTCTTTCGCTTAAGCAGCGTAAGGAATTCCGCCTGATCCTCATCTGGAAGTGCCGTACGGTACTTCTTAGGGATCGATTTGTAAAGTTCTGTAATTTTCCTACATCGTATTAATTTCCCTTAACAAAAAATAAGTTTTTCATTCAACCTTTGCTCTTGTTTATAGTTTTTCTTTTTCTCTTTGCTTTTGTCAAGTTTCTCCCTAAATTCTTCGCTTATCTTTGGAATATTGAGCTTTCAGCACAAAGTCATTGGGAAATATTCACCGCTTTTAGTGAATCTAGCTGCTTATGCAACTCATCAATACTTCTTGCGTTGTCTTGTTGGGCGGAAGCCAAGAGTTCCTATCAAATAACTTTTAAGGTTGCTCTTTTCATTTTCAATTACATGTGTTTTTTGTGCCTCATTATACTTTTCCTCGAATTCACTGTCCAAACGAATTAGTTAAAGAAACTACATTGTTTGAAAATATACGTCTTGAGTTTCTTGTAATTTTTGGTTTTTTCTTTGGCCCTTTTGTAGATTTGACGTAATTTATTCATTTCCTAATACCATTAATCGCTGCGATTGCATGGCTTTATACCTCTTTTAAATTTTCGCTAGATTCGCTCGACTCGAATTTAATTTTCTGCTCTTTCTTTCCTTCTGCATTAGCATCTGCTTCCTTATCTTCCTTCTCACCGTCTTCATTTGCTGCCTTTCATACAGAATTAAGATGAACTCCTTTGCTCCATTGAGAGTTGAAAAAATACTTCATCAGGAGATGTATCTTTTCCTTCCTGCTTATTGCTTTCGAATTGTTCAATTTTCTCTTGAAGCTCCCTAAATATTCTCTGAGATCCCCAATCCTATCGATCAATTTACTTGATTTGTTTTTTCAATTCTAAGTTTTTATCATGAGCTTTTTGGCTTTTCTTCACAGCTTCTTCACACTCCTGCAAAATTTTCAGATATATCTTTGCTATCTGGAAATTTCTAACCTCATTAAGCTTCATATTTGCACGGGAGAGGTCCGAAACCAGCTGTAACTGTAGTTCTAACTCATGCTGCAATTCCTTTTCTTTACCCTGATACCAATAAATTTTCAACGAATACTCCCATAAATCGCTACCGTTTCCTTCTGGTCAGGTTTCTCAAGATAATCTCCATCATCCTTAGCTTGCTCCGACTGAACAAAAGATTTCTTTTTGCTTAGTTCAGTAATCTTCGCCTCCAATTCTCTTTTGAAAATCCGATTAGTTCGTCGAAATTCCTCGCTAAGCATCATTACTTATTGCCTTTTTTCTGCGCTCTTTTCTTTTGTCTATAATAATCTCTTTTCTTCGTCGCCTCCTCAAGTTCCTGCCAAACATATTAAAACACCGCACCAAATATTCACCCACCTGAGTCAATCGCGCATTCGTTTCGTTTTCTTCAGAAATTGTCTTTTTCATAGCCTCAATCTCATCTAACAGAGCTTTTTCCCTTTCCTATCAAGCATTAAAACTCCGTCCAATAGCACATTGAATACTTCCCATGCTTGCTGCTTTTTAGTAAGATCGACTTTTTGATCCTGGAGCTGCTCAATGAGTTGTTTGTTCTGCGTTGTGAACTTTTGTAACTGGGTTTCGAGTTCAACAATCTAACCACATCAATTCAGAATAATCAAACGCAAACTCTGCTACTTTATCGTCCCTCTCTTTTAGAACCTGAGGATCTATTTTGGTTGCATTGAGCTGCTCAATACTAATCGCGGTAATGAATTGAACATTTTGACGTCAGTTTTACTTTTTCTGCAATGCATGTATCTGTTTGTCGCAGAGAAGGAGTTCTTCCTCCTGGGTTTGGAGTTTGGAGATCAAGACGTTGTCGTCTTTAGTATTTGCCTTGGAGATAGATACTTAACAAGCGCGGAAAGAGAGTAGAGATTACGACTTGATTCAGATTTTCAAGTGTTTTAGCCTTGGATTTGATCTCTAATTTAAGGTTGGTGAGCTCAGCCTCCTTGGCTTTAATCTGTTTGTCAAGTTCCTCTAGGGTTAGTTGTTTTTCTATACAGCGGATTAGAGCAGAAATTTTTCTTGCATGTACCTTCTGCCATACTTATGAGAATAAAGTTCAATAAAACTTAGCCTGGTTTTATCAGAGTCAGAGACTTTGAAGTAAATTCAGAACAGGCAGTATTTTAAAGCCAGTAGATATTAGATAAGGAAAGTGAACTAAAGAGCGAAAAAAAGTGATTGTAGACGCTATCTAGAGAACTTAGAGGAAGGATGAAGAGGAACAGTACCGAGAAAAGGTTCAATAAGGCAAGTTTGCAGGAATTAATGGCAATAAGATTGTATTTTTGACTGCAGTCAGAATTGGATGGTGCCTTCGAAGAGATTTCTCAAAGAAGTAAGTCACTAGATAAAAGATAGCTGGCAATGTGCCAGCAAATCGTTATAAACTGCACTATGTGATATACAGTACAGATATTAAGAGATTGTAGAAAGCTTTGCTTTTAATTTTGTTCAAGAGGCTTTTACAAGGGCATTCTGGGTAAATTGAAGCGAGAGATTGTGAGAAATTAGATTTATTAACAACAACATCCATTCCTTTTCTCTCATATACACAATACTCCTGTTATTGCTAGTTTCAAGGTCATCTGTGAGAATTTATCCCGCTTTGAGTCTTACAAAAGACGCCTGGAGAAGGAAGAGAGATCTTTGGATATCTTTTTAGATCTGGCTCCATTTTTGGTTTCACATTCATTGAAAAACTCCAGTTTTTAACAAATCTCTCAACAGAAATCATAGACTTCCTTTGTTTACATTCATCGGCGGCTGTGTTACCTTATCATTTTTCATTTTTCGTAGAGAATCAAAGAAGAATGAATTCTATTCGTTCTCAATTACTCCTCCAAAAGGATATAATTTCCTTTGGAGTTGCGCTCCATTAGACTAAACCGTGTCCGACTACTATACGTTACATATTAGAACATATTAAACTTCATCGTTCTCTGCCTCTGACGATATTTGTAGATATCCTACATATTTAAAAATCTGAGACGTTATTATTTTTTATGCGTTGCTCAATGACCGAATGATTTAGCTGTTTTTATTAAAAACGAAACAAGAGCGATAGCAAAAGCGGTCTCCTGAATATCTTAAAATTTAAATTAACTCGAGTGAATTAGCGCTAATAAATGCATTTTCTCCTTCTACTTTAGCTCGGCAGATTCACGAATCTCACTGTAGTAAGACCCAAAATCAATGCCTCGACTCGAGTCCTCAACTAGGCCACAACAGACAAGAAAAATAAGGAAATATGTGTTTCTAATGCATAATATGGAACCTAAGCCTCTAAGGGGTGGCACACCCAATCGCATTTGTCGAGAAAGTGGCTCTTTTCTTAGACAAAAGAGCTTTTTAAGTTTTGGGTGCGTTTAAAAACCAACTCGTTCCACTCGGCAAATCGGTTTTGAGTTTCAATTAATAAAACCAAAACGCCTCTAATTCGTTACAAACTTAATAATAACTTCATCTGCCTTCGATAGAAAGCTTTGAAATCAGAATTAGTTATATATAAAATAACTGAGGAATTCCCTCTAAGACCATAAACTGGCAAAGAATTTTTCAAAAATTTTCTTGAACATATTCAATAGCAATGATGATTCTCAAGAATAAAGAGTTTGATGGTCAACCCGGACTCCTTTCCGAGTCAGAGTCCTTCGGATTGGAGAGCCCTGCGAAAGAGATGAAGGTTCAGAAAAAGAAAAATGCCACCACCACTCAGAAGGTCTACAGACTGGGTGCGACTTTTCCAAAGAGCGGCCTTCTTCAAGAGACTGGAGCTAAAAGACTCACCAGAAGAGCGGCTCAAAATAAAAGTGAAGCACACGGTGATGAATTTAATTCTGAAGCACCTATTAAGGGATTATTCGATGACTCGTTTGATTCGGGTGAAATTAAAAAGAGCCAGAAGAAAATTCCACAAACTCAACAGCACAAAAAAAATGATGGAGATGAGTCAAAACCAAAGAAGAAAGCTGGCTCGGGCAACCCAAAAGCGCTTTTAAACCTCCTTAGCAACTCGATTGAGAACGACCCAGGTAAACCTCGCGTCCGAGCTGGAAAAAATAGAGATAATCTCCTCTACCGCAACCTCAACCAGCTCATGGCCGGCAAAGAGCTTCAAGGAGCTGCTGGTGCCAGGACAACCTCAACGAAACAACAGCCAGCAGAATTCCAGAAGAGAGCCGTGGAACACTACAATCTCATTAATGATCTCGAAGAACCCGAAATTCGAATCCTGCCATCCCCTGGCTCACTCAAGCATAACCTGGTACACTCTTCATTGACCTCATTGCAGCAAAAGATTTCTCAAAATTTGATGAAAGCAAACGAGAAAGTTGTTCAAAAACCTCCAAAGATTTGGAACACAAAAAGAGACCTTCAATTGATGAAATTATATAAAATATATGGAGATGATTGGGAGGCGATCTCTGAAGCGATGGATATCCCAGAACTCACCCCAGAAGTCATCGAAGAGCGCTATAATTTCAGACTTTATTCAAACATCTCAAAGCCTCGCTTTACTCTGCAAGAAGACCAAATAATCGCGCAGCACTACGCGAAAGTCGGGCCAAACTGGAAAAAGATTAAAGAGTTTTTACCAGGCCGAACTGAAGCGATGATCCGAAATAGATTCAACTCGAAGATCAAGAAGAAAAACCTCTATAATTTCCTGAAACAACATGCGCTTAACAGCTCCGAATCACAAAGTCTTGAAGAGCCTTACATTGAAGAAAGCACGGCTTCAGGCCATAACTATACCGCTGAAAAAATCTCAAGAAAAAGCAGTGATCCAACCGCTGAGCATGGAACTCTCGAAACGGTTGATGTTTACGGAAAATGCTGTAAGAAACTGAAAAGAGACATGAATGTACAAACGCCCACCAAGACTCAATCTGAGGTGCACTCTCCTGAATGCGTGTACATCGGATCTCACGACAACGAGGTTCAGAATATGAATTTCCATGCTCAATGCTTCAAATCAATGGAAGAAAAGCCAATTCAGAGCTACGAGCAACCATTGAATGATTTTACATATGGCGCTTCCATGGTTGAAGACAATACTAAGAGAATTGCTTCACCTTTGAGAGAAGGGATCACTCCGAGCCCTTTTATGAAGCCTGTGGGACGAACAATGGAGCAGGATTACTGGGACCCATTCAATTTCGGAAACGACCTCGAGTTGGATAGAAAAGACCCTCAAGGGTTCATGGACTTTGATAATAATAGCATTATCGGAGGACAGATGTTTAACGATCAACGTGGGCAGCAAAAATACGTGGATTTGCTTGATTTCAAAGAGGCTGATACTTTTGAAATGAGAGAGCATCCTCTGACCCCGATTGATGAGACTCCGCAGATGATTTTAAATAAACAATTCAAGGACGATATGATCACTGAAGAGCAAACAAGAACGGCTCATTTTCAGGACTTTGACCAAGGGTTTGTCCAAAGTACCCAGCCAAAACAGCCTGAGTTTGATGAGTTGGCTACTGCGGCTAAATTGACGCAATTACAGTCGCTGCTTTCTCATATCAGGTCGATTGAGATGCTCTTTGATAGAACCAAGCAGGAGATCAGCAAGCTTCAAAATCGCATCATGCCGAACTAAAATTATTTATCATGTTTTTATAATTCGTCTGAGGAGTTTCTTTATTCGCGCTCGAGTTTCTTGTAATCTCAATAAATAGTCAAGGCCTTTCAAAATCTCCATACTCACTTAAGTATTGTGAATTTGTAAGATATTACAAAGGGTTTCACCCTTTTCTTCTAATTATGCAGCCGAATTTGTTTTCCATTTGTTGCATAGTGATTATAGCAGATTAAATCAATTGAATCAAAACCTCTCTCTTTCTCTCATTTGTTTCAGGAAGTAATATTTTACTTATGACTTTATTATGTAAAATATCGCAATAGACCTTAAGAACCCATCCTGACATCCCAGAGGGAATAGCTAGTCACTGAAGTCTCATAATCCCTCATAAAAAAGCTTAGTTGCTCATGTCAATTGAAAAGAATGAGTGTTATGTTGTCATGTCTTTCTAATTTATTGTGAAAATTTTAATATGAAATTGAATAACTGCTTATATGCAATATCAACAAAACTGAGAGAGACAAGCAACTCCTATCTCTCTCACAACAAACCAAAATATATGTCATTGATAAGATGCTTGGAAAACTCATCAATACACTAACTTACTCTCAAAATTAGAAATCGGAATTGGCGATAACCTGAAATATTTACAAGGAAAATTTTTTTCATATTGAAACATTCTTGGACACTTCGAGGTTTTTCTTGCATGTTAATTCGTTATGTTTTATAATCTCGCTTAGAGAGGGACGATTCTTTGGATCTGGATCCATCATTCTCTTTATAATCTGCTTCATAGAGGATGAAATATCATGGACTTCGTCAAGCGCACTGAAATCGCCACTTCGAAGCGCTTTCCAAGTCGCTCCTCTTTTAGGTATCTCAATTCCTATGCAAAATTGTAAGGAAAAGGCAATATTTTGGTCTAATTACTTGTTATAAGTTCATAAATGGTCATGCCAAGCGAAAAGATATCAGCAGATTTAAGCTGGGGCCCATGTGTTTCTGCTGAAGATAAATTCAGTAGCTCTGGAGCCATATATCTAGAGTCTCCGTCGTCAAAATCTCCGCTAAAAATTGGAGAGATGATCCTGGATTGTCCAAAATCGGTGAGCTTTAAGTTATTTTTCTGGTCAACCAAAATGTTCTCTATGAAGCCATGAGAACGCAGTCATTGAAAGACTATCAGTACCTGGTTTAACATCCATATGAACGATGTCATGCGAATGCAAGAATTCGAGACCTCTTGCAAGTTGCTCGAGCATATAACTTATCTCTTGCTCAGGAAATTTAGGGGTGCTATTCATATGATCTCTCAGATTCATCGGGCAATATTCCATCTGTTATCATTAAAGAGAGTTAAACAATCTATCATCGCGATGATTAAATTACCAAAAGACACATCTTATCGTCCTCAGTCCATGACCCGTAATACTTCACGATATTGGTTTCGCCCTCAAATGAAGCGATCGTCTTCAGCACGTTTTCTTCATTCATAGCGCGATCACGGGACGCACCTACACACGATAATAGTTACTCACTCAGTCATTTTGTTGTCTCTACCTTTCAGTTTTTTATTACTGATTTTCACAGCATAAATCTTCGAATCTACAATACTCTTACATTTAAGCACCTTTCCAAAGCTGCCGCTGCCAATAGTCTCCAAGACCTCAAATTCCGAGTTTAATTTCGAAACGGCTTTTTTCAAATCCACCATTTGCTTTAAACCCTTCTCTTTTCCTTGCTTAAAATCAAACGAGAACGACTCATCCTTCTTTTCAGTCTCTAATGAAGTTAAACTCTCAATGACCTGGTTTTTCTGCTTATTGGCGGCGTCGTCTTCGTTCATAAATATATTACTCGAAAAATCGAAGGGATTATTCATCCGGGCAGAATCTGTACGATGAAAAGCCTCTTCCACCATTATAATATCATCCTTAAACGACAAATCTTGCGACATATCGTTTTCTATATCCATTAGCTCTCTATGCGACTCAGAAAACTCTGAAAAAAGCTTATTGTTTTTCAAACTGAAAGGGCTCGTGTCCGCGCTAAATGTCCCTTTTCTCGCTTCTTCAAACGATAATGAAAACGCTTTGGGCAGCATGAGCGTTGGGTTAGTGTCAAATGACTTCACTTTTGATAACAACAAGGATTTCCCGCTGAACTTTGAGTTGGCAGAGAATTGATGATTCTCGTCGAAAATTGTTACTGTGTTCTGAGTAATGTCTGCTGAGGCTTGTCTAGTATTCAACAACGCGCTATCAGGTTCCGATTCCATGGTTTTTTGGCAGTTGACGCGCGATATTAATCTTTTAAAAGATTTCGAATTGCTGGGTGGAGAGTCGAAATTTAATATTTTCGAACGCTTTTGCTGGGTCAGGTTGTTATGTGGGAACATTTGGGCGTGTTGATATTTTTTTTAACGGGATATAAGGTTTTATCGAGCGGGTTAGCTGGCTGACCGGTTTTTCAATATTAAATTATAGATTAGGATCAAGTACATAGGGTTAAATTTCAAATGAAATTTTCGCGCGAACTATGAAGTCAAAGATCCGAAGAAATTCAAATTATTTATCATGCTCTGAACAATCTAAAAATATCAAAATTGATGAAATCTGACCGTAGTGTCGTTTTCTTTCAGTACTTATAATAGCCTAGAAAAAGATCGACAAGAGGAAGTAGCGAATGTTGAGGTTTGAGGTATCAGCGTGAAGACGAGATAGTTGTTGAGTGGATTGAATAAAGAAACTGTGCTTTGGTGAACTTTTGGGTGCTTCAGTGCAGAGGGAGAAATAATTCGAGAGAGAAAGAGAGGCTGTTTGAGGTTGCGTCGATGGCGCTTAAAAATTACGTCATTCATTTGAGTCTGGAAATGAGCTGGATTGAGTCAGGGAATGAGTTGCGTTGAATCATTTAGGCTAATTGTTCTGAGAACTAACTAATCATCGGAAAAAATTAAAAAAAGATATTTTAGAGGTTTTTTTTGGATAATAGTCTTATACAATAAGAGATAGCTAAGTTAACATGGTTTGACTTGCAAAAGTAGATATTGTTACCGCTGGGTTCATTAGTAACTGCGAGCGATAATGTGATAAATCCAGCCTACTGACCTGAAAATGCTTATTTTCATTTTTAGCGATGGTTGCTCTGTGGAATGGTAATTATTTTAAATGCAACATAATTCCTGCGAGGAATTTCAATTCAAGAGATCTTCCAACTCCATTTTTCGAATGTTCTTTCTTTACAGCACTTAAGGTGGGGGGAGGCTCCTGGAAGAAATTAGACTGGAAAATGTAAAATAGATAGAAGAAAAGAATTAGCGAGAATGTAGAGCAGCTTAGGTGCTCTTGATGAAATCAGAGTATTATACAAATTATAATTGAGATTTAGATGTCATTGTACGACTAAATTTTGTGTACTCATGTATCTTTATCACATGCTCAACTGGATATATGAAGTTACTCAAGCGTCTAGGCTTCTTTTGAAGATTTACATGGGATTGGAGTCAACCAATCGCAAAACACTGATTTTACAGTCTAGGTCTCAGAGAAAGAAAGAAATTAAACTTTTTCTATGTTTGAGTTTTAAGATTGTCACTCAAGCAGGAAAGCATTTATTATAGATTCATAACACAAGCACAAGCACTTAACACGGATATAAAATTAAGTCTTTAGTTCTCACAATAAGGATCAAGCATGATCTGTTATCAATAGAAACACAGCCTCGAATCATAATTTGTTCAATGAATAAAATATTATTCATAGCTTATTGAAGTTATACTCTCGTCTTTTGAGAACTTATTACTTGGTTAGTTAAGTTTGAAAAGCTGTTTTCGTATTAGAAAATTTTTTAGAATTTATATACTAAATGGAGATTTTTCGGCAAAAGTGTCTCCGTTTTGGTCAAATTGAACTGGAGGGTTCTTCACTTCTGCATGTTGGATAACATTCTCAATGGGCACCAAGGTGATTATGTCAAAGGCAGAAACTATTTTCGGATGATTCATGACTTCAGGGATTAAATAGTACTCCGATTTTTCACGTTTCAAATTCATAAAACCAGACATTTAATATGTGAATTCAAAAATTCTAAACCAGTCAACGACCCTGCCATTCATTAAAGTTAAAAATAAATTTTGAGATTTATGCAATTTGCAGCATCAGAGAGAATAGAAACTGCAGTCTATTCAAGTGGGAAATTACACATTTCAGAAATTTCACATTGTGGCGTATCAGAAAGCATTGCATTAAATGCATATGCCATCACAATCGCAATTAATGCACTGCTCAGGGCATAGTGATAGAGTATAGAGACTGAGCAGAACAATAAGGAAGAGTGCTCTGATTTTTCTTTGAGATTCACTTGTATTCCGATATACAAATTTTTTATTTCGACTCAGATTTAGTTAGCTTAAAAAAATGATTTCGAATAAATCAACGGATTCATTTTGATTCTCATACAACAAATTAGCAAATTAACATATTTGGCAATCAAATCTCAAGGTAGGATCGAACCGCTAATCAATCTCCATAACTTTAATAAATGACGTCACTTTTTAGTATTTCTCAGCCTATTTGTCAAATTGAAATTATCTTTGCTCAGTTTCTCTATAGTATTATCTTTCGCAGTAAGCTCAGCTTTCAACCGGGAAATTTCAGACATCAACAGCGCTTCTTTTGAGTTATCTTGCTCTGCGTACTTCTTCAATGCCACATTATCCTCCACAGGATTATTCTCCTTTTCCACCATCGGATACATCTTCTTGCTCGTTAGCTTTCCTCCTTTCTTTTCAGAGGATTTTTCTTGATCTATCTGTTGAAACAGACGCTCTTTCTCTTTGAGAACAATCGCAATATGTTTATTCTTCTGCTGAAGGTTCTTCTCCAACGTCTCAAGCCCATGATTCTTCTGGTTTATCACATTATTCAAATCCTCTATATTCTTCTCATACGCGATGTTCCTCTTTTCCATGATCGATAATTCCTCCTTCAGCCGAAGCTCCAGGTTTTGATAGTACGATACCTGGTCATTCAGTTTGTCTATCTCTTGATCCAGCTGTTGAATTTTCTCTTCATTGCTTTTGTTATCGGCTGTCACTCTCTTATGCTCGGTCTCAAGTTTTTGATGGTCCTCGAGAAGACGAGTGTACTTCGCTTGGAGATTTTCGAATTCAACCTCGCGAAGCCTCATCATGTTTTGATTATGGTTCATGGCTTTCTGATTAGCGGCGTAGATCTCGCTCATTTCATTGAATTGACCCTGCTGCTGTTCTAACTGCGCCTTGAGGGCCTTGTTTTCGTTTTCGAGCTCCATTATCCGTCGTTCCTTTTGGAAAAGGCCTGGGCCAAGTTTGAGTGACACTGCCATAGGAAATTGCTTGGGTTTGAAATTGTATTCGTTAATAAATCGAAATTAAATTAGATTTTCCTTTGCTAATAAATTTGAATAATTTTAGTAAAGTTCATTGAGAAGTTTCGGTGTTTTTTGTAAGAACCATTAAAAATGTATATCTCACGCACACACACACAGACAATGGATTAACAATCATCATTAAAAAACTTTAATATTTATTACGAATTTCCACGGTTTCAAAGGGAAACCCACGTGAATTCCACAATAACAATGTAAGAGGTGGTGTCATTATCTCATCTTATTAGCTGATTGCTGTTATAAATACACATATTCATCACCCTCATCGCGCTCTTGGTTCCGAGCCTCCAAACCTGCTCGGATATCATTGAAGAACTCTGCGAGATCTCTGTCACCGGTGGCTTGATCCCACTTGTAAACGAACGAGAAATCTTTGTCGTACTGATCATACACCCGAAGCAGGCAATCCTTAGGTTCATACATATAAGCAAGGCCTAAGTCCTCGATTTTCTTCGCCATTATCATGACTTCGAGAGGAAGATCTCCTCCTAAACTGGCAAAATTATCCGATTCTCTCCCGATATTGCTGAATTTAAGCAATGAGATGTTCCTTTCTTCATCCTCGTTCATCTCGCTCACTATTCCTATCTATATGAGGAAATTAAAGCTATTATTATGTGTTTTGAAGGTGGAATTTTACATCAGAATTCTTTAGTTTCATGCTGTTGTTATGATTCGTTTTCCTCAGACTCCTCTTCGAATGAAACGACTTAAAGTTGCTATTGCCATCACCCAGCGTTGACAGCTCTCTCGACGGAGTTCCGACCTCTTCAACAGTATACAACCGCTCACCTGGCAACAGTAGCGTCTTCATATCTGGTGTGCCTCCAGAGTTCATGCTTCCGATCATGCCAGTATTATTAAGCCGAGGAGTCACCTTAAGGCTTCTCTCAGAGTCGGAAGTTGTCTGGATATTCCCCGCTGTGAACAATTCTTCAAATTTCCCATTAAACGAAAAATCTCCGCCTTTTCTGAGTTTCTTGTCGCTAAGTGTACTCACTGCGAGAGAATTCCTCACACGATTGGGAGTTGAATAAATCTCTTCGTCCGGGACCTGTGCCTCTTCATATTTATTTAGTTTTATGTCGTTATTGCGATGAACAGGCCCGTAATTAGGGAACAATCCATAGGACGAGATAGGCTTAGGAATTGGTGTTTTAGCTATATTATCAGTCTGGTTCAGCCCTTGAGGATAAAGAATGTTAGGGTTATAATTCTCTTGGTCTTCCGAGTTCAAAATTTTGCGGAATGCTCTATTGTTGCTGAATTCAGAAGAATCTGATGCGTCTATCGAATCCTGCCCTGCGAAAAGCAATCTTTGATGTGGCTTTTTGGTGTCTTCAATTGGAATTTCGATTTTGCTCTCCTCTTGGGTTTGCTTATATGGCCCTTGAGTCTCAAAGAACGAGTTTTTCGCTGCTTTTCGAAGGCTAAAAAACGGGATATCGGGTTTGCGGAATAACTCCATCTTTTTCGTAGTCGTCTTGTGGTTCTCCTGTTTAGCTCGGAGATCCAGCTCCTCTCTTCGGTCAGGCTCGATCACGCTGATATTATCCGAATAGATGAGGTCTCGCTGCTCGTTCAATGGGGTTTGATAATTTAAATAAATCCCTTTATCATTCCTTTCAATTGCTGAGCAAATCTTCTTTACATAATCAGTGTTTTCCTTGCTGTCATTCACAACGAATGTTTCATTCATCATGATGCTCCCTTCTACGTCTTTCGGGTAACTCATTCCATCTGACTCCTTGCTCACATAGGACTGCAGACGACGATGCTGAGGGGTTTTTTTGGGGTCGTTCAAAGAGTTAGTTTTGCTCCATTTCCTTGCCATAAGTATCTCAGCGTTTTCATGCACAGAGTTTTTATTTGTGACATTGCCACTGGCAGTTTGCCCATTAGAGTCCGTAAAGGTCGAATTAAAGAACGAATTCTTGCTTAATTTGCTGTTTTTATCGACGAGTAGCTTCGAAAAATCATTCGATGACCTGCCGGTAAATGTCCTTATCGAAGGTGCAGCCTATGTAATCATTTTAATATTACAAACCACTAACAAAGCTGCAAGCAACATACTGTATCAATGAGAGATTTTATCCCTTTGCGATGGTGCATCCTGGTGGATGAAACACAGAGGTCTTTGAGTTTTATCTTCGAGAGTTTTTCATAAAGCGGCTCGTTTTCAAAGACAATTGAGTATTCTTGGTTGAAGACATTCAAAAGAGAATCCTTGATCGGGTACTGCGTCTCGTCTTTGAAAGCGATTTTGAATTTGAGGGAAGTTTTGATCGAATGAACCTTCCCATTTTGAGAATTGATTCGTAGATAACTCACCGAATACGATTGAAAAGGCATAAGACAGGATGTCGAGTATAAGCACGAGCCGATGTTCGAATGATTACTATCCACTTTAAGATATCCTCTATGGTTATGTTGATTTATTAGATTTTTAAGAGGTCAAAACGAATTCTTACATATTGGGTTTTCTAAGCTCGAAGACGGATTCAGGCAACGGGGAGTCAGATTCGCTGACGTAGATCAGATCTTGGTCGATAAGGACACCTCCATCGCCGTTTATGAGGACAATATAGAGACAGTAGTAAGAGAGATCAAAAGCACTCAATACAGAGCAGGTAGATCCGTTTTGGGTGTTGGGTGTTGGGATGAGAAAGTGTTCTGTTTTTTGTCCCAGGCCGGATTTGGGGGATAGATAATTATATTCTAATGATGCTTTGTTGTTGGTGGAGATCTGTTCGTCAGAGCGGTTGAAAAGTTGGATTTGGATGGTGACGTTTGGTTCGGCAGTGCAGCAAATTGAGCAGACTAGTCTTTTCAGCATGGATTTGCAGTGTATATGCGAGGGGTATACTGAGCGCGATAAGTTATTTTTGCGCCTCTTTATCGAGTTGATTATTTAAATTTGAAAGCAGCTATGTGTCATGAGATATTTTCGATTTCTTGGTGAAATTCTTCTCGAAATTAAAGTGAGTAAAATGATTATTCTCTTCTTACGAAGGACATTGGGAGATATCTATGGAAGTAGTGTTTAGGAAATCACGTGGATGACGAAATATTTCTTTCATTTACTCAGGAGTGTTGAGCTTGGTCATATGAGTTCAGATTGCTTCTCCCATGATTGGAAAAGGGTGCACCTGAGGACTGAGAATAGAACTATTGCACAACTTTATCGGTGACGAGAGCTTTGAAGTGTTAAGAGCAAGATGTCCTCAGGCCTTAATTTAAGTATTAAAAAACTGCGATTACCGCAATGAGATAACTTATCATGATAAAACTCGTTCTCAAATCAAAAGTGTCTTATCTCTTCACATTTTCATTTTCTCATGTTACCACACGGGGAAATCAATATTCATGATCGATTTTTCATGCTATTAGCCAAATTGGCCAGAAGATGAATTAATATAATACATCAACTCAATTGAAATGAATGAAAAAAATTTAGTGAAGTATTTACTTTATAAACAATAAATAGCAAAACACTAAATTCTTACAACTGAAAGTGAGAGCTTACTCTTTGCTATGAACATTTTTCTATTTACCAAGCAATCTTGGCAACAATTGAATTAGGATATCGACGAACGATCAGTTTTCGTATCTCATCGAGCAAAAAGTTTCCAAAAGACAGACCGAACGGTATGAACCAAAACATGGTTGGAATTGGGGAAGTACCGAAGACATCTTCAAGTCCTGGTCCATATAAGCAAATAATGCAGATGATAATCGTAGATATCATCGAAAATGGAATCACTAAGTTTTGGCGTGGTCCCCATAGAGGATTGGAGTCAATCACCGAAACATGACGGTTTCTCACGGCCATCAGCGATCCAAACTGCATAATCGCAAGGCAAACATAATAGACACACTGTCCGACCTGGATATAGCTGGTTAACTCTTCAATGCTCTTACCAGCCCAACCGTCTTTCCATCTAGAGTATACCAAAACTAAATCGTAAAAGCCAAGGCCTTGGAGATGCATGTAGAGGAACCACATAGCAAAACCAGACACCCAGATCCCGACACCGAAGATGAGATAAATATGGAAAAAGAACTTCCAATCCGTCAATTTATCAACTCGTGGGTTACGTGGAGGTCGCTTCATGAGGTTTGATTCAGGTTTTTCGTACATAACTGAGATCGACATAACAACATCGTTGGCGACACAGAACACTACTTGTAGGAAAGAAGACATGGCGAGTTGCATGCCGAAGAACACGTTTATGAGGACAGGCATGAATTCGGCATAGGACCCAGCAGGCATAAGATACATGAGTACTTTTTTGATGTTTTCAAAGACTAAACGGCCGTTTTCAATACCAACGAGTAGAGACCCGAAATCGTTGTTTAGAAGGATCATCGTCGCTGCCTCTCGAGCAACATCTGTGCCAGACCCCATAGCGACGCCGATATCCGCAGCTTTTAACGCTGGAGCGTCATTCGTGCCGTCTCCTGTCACAGCTACGATGTTGTCCCCGCGCATCTTAAGATTCTCAACAATCTGGAGTTTTTGCTCTGGGGTTGTTCGGGAAAACACCATTTCAGTGAAATGTCTCGCGCAATAGTCCCAATCGGCTTCGGACATCTTCTGTAGGTCTTTGCCAGTGATTGAGATGGCCTGGATCGGTTCACCAGGCTGAGGTTTCATATTATGTTTGTTCGGATTCGCTTCCATAGAGTCGTTTAAAGATTTTAAATGAGCGAAATGGTATGGTTTTTCTGCAGTTACGATACCAACTTGCTTAGCGATAGCTACCGCAGTCATCTCGGAGTCACCAGTCACCATGAAAACGCGTACGCCTGCTCCTCGCATCGTTTGAACGGTAGAAAGCGTATCATGACGAGGCGGATCGCGAATGGAAAGCAGTCCGACCAGAGTTAAGCCGCTAATATGACCCGAAACGAATTTTTCCATTTCTTCTTGGTTCTCACAAGGCACCTCGCTGAGATCAGCAAACGTCTTTTGGCAAAGCGCCAAGACGCGAAGTCCTTGCGAGCTCGCCTCTTCCTGGGCCTGAACGACTTTGGCAACGTTTTCAGGGCTGAGTTCTACAACTGTCCCGTCAGATTGAAGCGCTTTTGTGCAATTTGCTAAGAGAATATCCGGGGCGCCCTTTACGAAAAGCCTGGGAGTCTCAGCACCAAATCGAATGAGCTTGGCCATGTATTTGTTCTTAGAGTTGAAGGGTATATTGAATAACACGCTGTGATGGTCCATGTTTGGATACAATGAACGCAACTGCTCTGAATAGCGCAATATAGCAGCGTCGGTCGAATCGCCGTTGATTGGACGCTCAGAGATTGGGAGATTCTCATTGCCAGATTCGTGCAAGAAAACTGCGTCATTGCAGATGGAAGCAATCATGAAAAGGTCCTTGAGGGCTGGGATTTCTTTTTCTTTGTCAGTTGGAGCGTCAGTGACTGAGATCGTTTTATCAAAGAAAGTCGCGGATTGAACGAACATTTTCCCCATGGTTAGCGTTCCTGTTTTGTCTGAGCAGAGAACTGACATGCATCCAAGCGTTTCAATGGAAGTAAGGTTTTTAACCAGCACCTTTTGAGCGGCCATGCGTCTTGCGATGATCGTCAACGAGAGAGCAAAGCATACAGGTAATCCACTTGGAACAAAGGCCGTCAAGCAGCCTATGGCGTTTATGATGGCCATCGACGCAGTGTCGTAGCCAGGGTAATCAATGCGGATCCACAGGCTCCAAACCAGCATCGCGATGATGAAGAATGAGATAGCGAGAGTCGAAATAATGATAGTAAAAGTGTTGATCCCTTTTTGAATCGGAGTCAGCGTAGTTCTCTGCTTCCCTGACATTTTCACGATGTGACCGATGACAGTATTGTCACCGATCTCAAAGACAATACCACGGGCTCGTCCTTGAGTTACGAAGGTTGAAGATAGTGCTAAATTTTTTGTTTCGAGGGGGTTCTCATCAGTAGGTTCAACAGTGCCAGGAACGAGTTCACTCTCGCCTGTGAGAAGAGATCGATCGAATTTGAGGTCAGCCGAAACTTCAATGAGTCGAATATCAGCAGGGACTCTCTGGCCGATAGATAAGAGGACAACGTCACCGACTACGATGTTTTTCGCGTCGATTCGCTCTTCTTTTCCATCTCGAATAACGATGGCTTGTTCAGCCACGAGACTCCGAATAGATTTCATCATTTTCGAGGCATTCCAGTCGACATACGCATAGAAAAAGGTTGAGGCGCAGATGACGATGATCAACAGAACTCCGATGCCCATGCTGAGGGCAGCAGGGTGGGGCCCTCCAAGCGGCTTGTAAGAAAGGAAGGAGAGCACGGCAGCAAGCCACATAAGTGAATTAAAGCCTCCGAAAACGTAGCCAGCGAATTTTCTTAAGTAATTTGTACTCGGCGGAGTCAACCGATTCAATCCCGTTGTCTTTGACTTGAGCTTCACCGTTTCAGAGTCCAAACCTTTTGTTGGGTGAGTCCCGTAAGTCGCACATACTTCTTCGATTTTTTGCAAGTGCACTTTGACAGTCGGGTTTGCCTTGTGCACCGTGATTTGCACTTCTGGGCTTGTGTTTACGTCGCTCTGATTGAATTCTCTCTGCACAATGATATTTTCAGGGTGAACAGACATAATGTTGTAGTGAAAAGTAATTTATGAAAGATATTATTTATTAATGTAAGCCAAGCATGCCATTAAGCTTATAACTTGAGGATTTTCTGACAAGAAATTTATCACTGAATTTTTTTAATTTTTCATTAAAGACGATTTTTTCAGGCAAGGGTTAACGATAAATTGATAGCCTGGTTCTCATTGATCTAAAATAAATTTTCCGGCAAGCGTCTACTGGAAATATTTTTTACAAAAAGGAAAGTGTCGGTGCTTGTCCTTTAAGCGGAACGTTCGAGAAGGCTGTGTATTGTTATTGGAGAAACGATGCTGCTGTATAGGTATCGTTTGAAGAGGATTTTGAGGTAGAATTGAGCTATAATCGAATTATTTCTACAAGAGAACCGAGAGCGGAGACTGGGAGGCAACAACTACTCGTCAAAGTCAGAAATATGTTGTAGTAGTAGAGTCATGCATTGGGTTAAAGGATAAAAAATGAAGAGAAGATACGTAGAATCGAGAAATACGATATTGGTTAGGTCTTTATGGATATTAGGTGCGAACTAACAACTATGAAATCAGCGGGAATTGGATCATGGTGATTGAAGAGAGATCTATGCTTGTTTAATTTGTTTCATCATCGAAAAATTAATAATTGCTTCTCTAACAAAATTACACATAGGTATTGTTTGTTCATTGTATTTTGGAGGGATATGAGAAAGGAAGGACACTATTGAAATGAAATTCTCATCGATTCAAGCAAAGATGCTGACCAATCTCGAGGGGTTGTGAAAAAAAAAAAGAATTGAAATTTCAGGTTTGCCTTAATTTCAGATATATTGATTTTATGCTCTGCACTGATTGAGAATTCAAATTTCTCACGACTGGAATGGAGTCACAGCTCAAAAGTGCAATGCCTGCATACTACTTTCAATAATTAAAGAAATTTTCAGAGATCAACTACTTGCATATTCATTCATTAAATACTCCGTGCTCTATTAATGTAAGTATGTATAGATGAGAACGTACAGTGTATTCTATATACATCTTAAACCTCCTCAAAAAAATTATGAGAATCACGTCTTCAATTGTTATGTTTTTGCCCTTGCCTGCTCTTCTCAAGACATTTTTTCATTTTCTTGCATCGCAGCTCGTCTTTTTAGAATTTCCAGTGATCTCACAGCGATTCCAGCAAGAGTGGACTAATCAATTATTATACACTAAATCACAATTCATTTCTTACCTTTTGTTGATCTAGTTGATTATTCAGGTCAGCATAAAACCCTTTACTATTGAAAGCCGCATCACCTTCTTCAAAGGTCTACGAAACAATAAAAAATTAGCTTTCTAAATCCAAATCGAGACACAAGATACATAAATAGTCTCAATATTAGAAGGAATACTAGGTGGCTTTATGTCTTTATTCGTACTATACGTCATAGTCTTCTTCGACGCCATGTTCGCAGAGTCGATTTTCGCTGGAAATAAAAATTAATTTTCTGATAGCTTTTATTTAGCAACAGAAGCAATAGCTGAGAAATGAATGCTTTTTGTGTTTTCAATAATCATCGCCTTTCGAATACAGTCTCTAAACTATTTTTCGCAATGATTCGTTGTGTCAGAGGAGCATGTTACAGTGAGCAATATGCAACATTTTTTTCACATGATGCATTATGAAATCATCACTAGACCTCGCTCTATCGAAATGATACTGCTGCTACACTATCTTCGAGCTTTTCCTGACTTGGTGGCTATTTCTGTAAAGAATCTATCCATAATGGCAAAATCGCTCGGAGAGCCGTTTAAAAATTTTGAAAAAACAAATTTCTTAAGTTACGTCTAATTGGAGTGTTTTATTTTACTTTGTTATCGAAATTCTTGAGTGAAAATCATGGAAGTCACAGGAAAGAAAGACACTCTTTACCTCACCAAAGCGTTCATACTCCACAAGCTCCGACTCTCTGGAAACATGATCCACATTCTCAGTACTTTGGTCACAGAACTAAACATTTTCAAAAAAGTTCCTTTCGACAACTATCTTACAAACGAAACTTCGCTACGAGAAGGACTGGAAGGCTTGTTTCAGTAATCTAACCTCATTTCAGCAGGTTTTACCAGATATGCTTAGGGTTTTTGCATGGCGGATCAATAAACAAATCTCAGAGGAAGAATTTTCGACGCTTTACAATGAATGGTAATCAGCTAAGGGTGAATTCTCCCTCCAAAATAATGCTTGATAGGCTGAAATCAAAGAATTCTGTCTTGTGTTGCACAAACTTTTTCAAATTGGACTACATGGAACGTTTCCAAAGGGACGACGTTATTTATTTATTGAAGAAGCAGTTCGAGGATGTTGAAGATAGCGTTCCATTTGTAAGAGCTGCAGACTGGGATCGTATTCTAACATACTATAGCTCGCCTGTATCAAAGAGTTTATGAACTCCGAATACAACGACTACCTTATCACAACTCCAATCGTTGGGTTTGATTATCAAGGGCAGAAAGTGGAGATGCAAGAACCTGAAATTGTAAATCTCATGCAATGGAAGAAGGATTTAAAAGTTTTTGGTGTCTAGATTCGAATGATGGAGCAAATCTTCGGGTTATTCGATGTGTCAGGTATTCGTTTGAATTACGGAGCAATGCATTAACTTATCACACAATTGAAAGGCTGGGGTCACATCAGATTAGACCGAGCGATGATATTATTCCTTGCATTGTTAATTACAAACTCAACGACGATTGTCACTGCAAGCAACTTTACACATAAAAAAGACGTGCAAAATTCGTTCGTTGAGCTGTTCGAGATCTTTTTGAATGACTGCAAAGCGTTTCAAGGCAGAGTAAATTTCTTGAAAAATTAAGCAAAGAACTTTTCATCTTCTTCACTACCTTAGATTACGCTCATGCAATTCAAGACTTATCTCCTATTCTTCAGCATCAGATCTGAGAACCAACTGCAAAATCTACGAGAATGTGCAGCTGTGCTAGTTGACCAGGCCGAAAGTTTTTGCAAACAGACTCTTGAAAAGGTATTAGACTATTAACTATTCAACACATTGAAAATGATGCTTTTGTCCTCATTAGCCAGGAGCCGTGCTGCCAGAACTTCTCGATTCAGCAATCGCGAAATTCCATTACCCCACATACGCCGTTTACACTACAACGACTTTGCTTTTGACGGATTTAATCAAAAATAACCCAGGTTAGAATTTCTCATGGCTATTCTCTAAACCCTCACTAGAACTCAATTTAATCAATCATTTTTTGCAGCACGAATTCCTTAAAATAATAACTGAAAGAGGCCACACTCAAGGAATCTGTCTCACCAACGAATCTGCACTCTCCCAAACCTTGACACAATGTTTTATGGAATTTTACGGGAAAAGTTTCCTCGCAGGAGTGAGATTCAGCTCAGAATTGCCTTCGGTCTTTTTAACTATCGTGAAGATTTACAACGAGTTCTCTGAAACATTGCTGCAATTCTTTTTACAGAATAATTTAAAGCAACTTTCAGATATATTCGCACGCCTTTTCCCCGAAGCAAACTCCGTTCAACCAACAGAAGCTTATGAATCGAGGAGACATTCAATCGCTGAAAGCATTCAAAGTCAACCAAAATACAACGAATATCTCTCCTTCAACCCAAAATATGAAAACTTAAAGCCAAATACAAATCCTAAAGAGTCCGTCATAGTCTCAGATCCTCGCCCATTAGAAAGTTCGAGGTCCAAGTCTGTAGAAATTCCGGGATTAAAGATAAAAGAAGTTCATGTAGAAACGAAAAACACGGTTAAAACCCGCGAGATCAAAGAACAAAAACCTGTGCAACCTCTGGTAAAGCTATCGAAAATAGCTGCCCCGGTAGTTGCGCAGAAACCACAGACTGTCTCGGACTCAGGACGCAATATTATTAAGAAATACGTAAAAAAGACAGAGAAAGCCATTCTTGAGGCGAGTACAAATAAGAGCATCCAACCAGAAGGAAATTTGCTGAAAAGAGATGCTGGCTCCGCTAATTTTAGCAGCAGAGGCGAACTTGTCAACTTAAGTACTCGGAATACTGACGGCAGAGACCATCTGAATGTCCCTCAGCGAGTGCAAACTGAACCAAGCGCGACGGATAACCCTTCAATTGCCAATTTTCGCTTAAATTTGAACGAAATCAACCCAGATTACAAACGAGGGAAGTCTCAGCCAAATTTCCAAATGCAGAAGAATCACTCTGCCACATTTCGCGAGTTTGAGAGCAATAGCACGAGCAGTAGGGTTTTGCTACATAGTGAGAAAGCCGGAGAGCCATACGAATTTCAAGAAACCTTCCAAAAATACCAAATGCAAGGCTTTCCCGATATAAAACTAAATGAAGAGCTCTTGACAACATCGTAGATACATTTTCTCATTGAGTGTTTGACAGAATAATGCTAATTAGGAGATTTCATAGCAGCATCGTGCTGAAAGAACGTACAAACGAACCAGAAAAACCGAAAGAGGTCGCTGGTACAAAACAGTTCGCAGGGCCCACGTTTTATCTGAAGATCGAAGATTTAGACCAAGAGAACGTCCATTCAAGGCCTCCTCAAAAGGCAGCTTTCAGAACTGGCTCTCAACACAACAGCAGGTCTGGACAAGTTCAGGGAATTGTAGCTCCTGCGCTGAAAAGCATTTCCAACGAAAATTCGGTCATAAGAACTCGAAATGTAACACTTAAACCCTTTTTTCATGAAAAAAACATCTGGATTCATCCCTAGGTGACACCAGTCCGAGTCGCTACAGGAAAGCCGGCTCAACCCATAAAAACACAGCAACCAAAGAACCTTAGCGCTCGCAGGAAGTCATTTGACGTTTCTAACATTGAAAACGAAGAACCAAGCGTCTACACGAGAAGCAACCAAATCCCAGGCCTAAAGCTGCAGAAGGAAAGCGCGAGTAAATCGAAAAGGATGCCTCGCATCGAATCATTCGAGGCTGTGATGAGTCGACTTGCAAGCAACTCGAGGAGGCCACAGTCTCCAAGCTCACTTCTCTCTGTGAAAAGACCATTCCACTAATTTTGTAACTCAAGCCACTGAAAGTCACTTCCAATGGTTTTTTTTTTTTGGTTTATGGATGCAACGTTTACACGTCTTCTGATTGTACATTTTTATTTGATACACATTTTTGTGGCCATCTAGATGGCCAATACACCAATCTGTCAAGAACCCCAAGGTTTTTCTATTCTGAGAAATTTATTTGAAATAGAAACAAGGATCATTTTGTAACGCCTCTCTCTCTGCATATTGCGTGTTTGATTGGCGAAATGACATGCGAATGATAAATTTAGGTTCAAGAGCTCGAGAGTTGTTTTTAATTACTGAGTTTGTTACGTAATATCGCAACATCTTGTATCACGGAAATAAAAAAGTAAAAAATATCGTTAAGCCTGATCTCATAAGGACGCATATGACATAATTTGAATTACATGAATAAACTTCTTTCTGAAGAATCGCACTTAGAACGTCATAAATAAACATTAAATTTCCTTAGTAAAGAGCGGAAAAGATGAAGCTAAGTCTTTTTGCTCAGCTCGAGCAGTTCTTGCGCATCGTCTGCCTGCTCTGCTTCCTTTTTGCGGCAATCACGACTATCATGGCTCAGCAATTATTTGCTCCAATTTTCCCGGTTTTCGATAAACTCACTGGACATTTTTTCACTCGTGAACGCAAGTTTGCCCCTCTGCATGTGTATATCCACAAATACTTCGAGCTCGGCATGTTCAAAATGCTTGGAATAGAATATATCGTTGAAAATAGAGTAATATTGTGCCAAAATTTCAGAAATTTTATCGTCTTTCTAGAGCAAAGTGCCCATTGAAGCGCATGAAACCTCGATTGTAATGTTCACGCATGGAAGCAACCTCGATCCTCCACTTCTTCGTGAGATTTGTTCGATAATCCAATCAATAATTCGGCTTGATAGATCTGATTTTCCCAAATTACCTTCATTTTGTCGGCAAGAAATCTCTCTTCAAGATCCCTCTCCTCGGCAGAGTTCTTAGATTATTAGGTCAAATTCCAATTGAGCGAGATAATCTACAATCTGCAATTGAAACTCTCAAGCAAGCTGGACAACTCGCTCGTGTAGAGAAAAAGAGCATCGCGATTGCCCCCGAAGGGACGAGAAGACGCTCGAAATCAACGGGACCAGACCAGCTGCTGCCATTTAAAAAAGGTTAATTAAGCTTCAAAGGACTTATGTGCTAAATATGTATTTTAGGACCTTTCCATTTAGCTAAAACCTCTGGGGTTGACATCATCCCAGTTGTTATCATCGGCGCTAATAGACTCTGGCCTGCAGGAAGCATGTTCCCTTATCCAGGTGAATTTTTTTTGCATTTTTAACGCCTTTTAACTATTATCAAAAGGAAATGTTGTGGTGCGCTGCTGTGAGAGAATAACAAAGGAGGAGGTCGCGAAAATGTCAATTGAGCAGCTTCAATTAAAACTGAGGAGCATTTATGAGGCTAATTTAACGCCGGTGGACAACCGAGTTATTTTCAACACAGACAATAAGCCTTATGTGATGTTCTTGGCAACTCTATTCGGAATTTTTATGACTTGGGCATTCTTCTTAAGATTTTTCCTTTCTCAAGAATAAGGAAGAAAATGCGTCGTCTGATTCAGATTTGATTTTTATTATCAACTTGTCCCTACATATAAATCTTTTCCTTATGACTTTTTACGTCGTAATTCTCTGATTGGTTAGTTAGCACTTTGGTTAAGTCTTTACAGAGTTGTCTCAAAACTTTATCTATTATGCTCGCATCAATTGGGTTAACTGCTTTAGACCTTAGCCGCGTGTTTTACAAAAAAAATGAAAGAAAATCCAACGAAAAATTATGAAAATTTGGAAATTAAAAGCTTTGCAAATTCCTCGTAGACTATATTGCCTTCAGCGTCGAGTACAGCTCGTTTGATCATGTCATCAGCCTCCTCCTCAGTGAATTTCTCTCCCATGTGGCAAACAATGTGTTTAAGCGCCTGAGGATTGATGGTGCCGAGATTTGATTTGTCAAATACTTTAAAGGCTTCGATAAGCTCTTCTTCAGCGTCTACATTTTGCATGATTCTCGACATCAAGGCGACAAAATCAGGAAAATTGAACATTTCAGTGTCATTTGGATCGATTTCTTTGATGTACTTTTGAATTTCTGCTTCTGTTGGGTTTTGGTTCAAGGAACGGATGAGGAGTCCGAGTTCGGATGTTTTAATTTTGCTGTCGCCGTCTTTGTCAAAGAGAGAGAAAGCTTCCTTGAAGTCTGCGATTTGCTCTTCGTTAGGATCGGTCATTATTTCCGGTTATATTTTAGCAAGAAATATTTTTGATTATAATGAAACTCTGATGAATTTACTTAATGGACGATTCTACAAAAAATATACACGCAAGGTAAACACTACACTGCTCTTCAAGAGTTTAACCCATATTCAATATTATTACGATGCATTACTCAAAATTTCTGAAGTTTTGCATGTAAGTTCGTAAATCGAGAAAGGAAAAATGTGATAAAGTGAAAAATTTGACAGATTTTCAAAATTCAACATCTAAATCCCACGGCAGCGAGCCTATGAATTTAACTCAAGACAGGTTCTCATAAAGCAACAAATAATATGAAGTTTTAAAGTTTTCCGAGGTGTTCACATAGGGAAAAAGGCAAAGTATCACACTATTGCTTTTTATTTTATCCTTTTAATGGATTCAAACTACCTACTGCCTTTCAGGAGCCATCACCAGAGAGGAAGTCTTTCGCTTCTTCCCTTGCTAAAATATTTCAAAAGTTCTACCAAAATATGTATAACGATTATCGCATAGATTACGAATCAGAAAAAAATAAAAAGAAGAATAAAAATGAGACTTTATCTCTCCAAAATCCTCTTACTGCTCTGCTTTATCTCACTCTGCTCAAGCCAAGACCAAATTTATACTTTCGCCACGAGAAGCGACATCGTCATGCAAATAAACAAAGCTCGCACTTTACCCTCCGTTTTTGCTGCAATAATCAAAGAATCTTATTCAAATTACACCACCAACTCCGCGCTCCAATCAACTATCAACTTCTTGAACACTGTTACACCTGTTTCTGCTTTAACCAGCCAGAGCGGTCTCGACGCCGTCGCACAGTTCCATGCAAATTATTTAAATACGGATGTAGCAAACTGGCTCAACCCGGACATCGGATGCAATAACAGTTTCGTTTCCGATCGTATCGCTCTCGCAGGAAATTGGAGCAATAGAGTCGCTGAGAATATTGCATACGGAATACAAAACGCAGAGCAGCTAGTAGCGACCTGGATCATCGATAATTACGTCGCAAGCAAAAAGAACAGAATGAATATATTCGAACCTTCGTTTACAGACGTCGGCATCGGGATTTCTGGCGCTGAGGATAACTCTACTATCTACGTCGCGGTTTTCGCAGGAAATTTCATGTGTCATGCGCCATGCGTAAATGCTTCAAAAATTGGAGGACATTATGATTGTAAAGGGAACCCGTTTGCTTTTGGTGTATTACCAAAAATTAGTGCAATTTTACTTATTATACTGGGAGCGATTTTGCTGGTGTAAGACGGGATGGATGAATTATGGAAAGGCTTTTTGATTCAATCGTTCAGAAATTTATTCTCAAATTATTTGTAACTTTCAACTTAAATTTCGTAAAAGATATTGCAGATAGTCTTTTGTGAATGAAAAAATAATATTAGTTATCCTTCAAAAGATACTTATTTTATAGTTTTTGGAATGATACACCTTCGTTGTATTCTAATCCGACTTCGATATTAGTTACTTGTGAGGTTTTGCTTCGTTTCAGATAGAATAGCACAGCGACTCCAGCTCCAAGTAGCAACATGCACAGGAAAGTGAATAACCACGAATTCATAATATGATCGCATTGGTTTGCTTGAGGCCGCCATGACATGAAGAACCTACATCGTGTGCAGCTTCCTGTTGTATCGCACTCGAGGCAATTCAAAGGACATTTGTCACAGCCCCGTGTAGCATTATTTAAGAAAAAATTCGTTTTGCAGACGCTGCATTCCGTTGCTAATTTCGGCCCACTACATTGTGCGCAGTTCGCGACACAAGGATCACAGGACAGAGTAGTTTGATTCAACCCATATGATTCAACACAACTCGAGCAATTAGTTGCACTTGAACATCCTTGGCAGTTTGCAGAACAAGCAATGCATGAGTTCGTCGGAGTGTGTAGGAAGTACTTTGCACTGCAGGTTTGACATTGTATATCGTTATACTTCATGCATGTCTTGCAGCCAGAGGCCGCACAGAATGAAACCTCACATGTATGTTCTTGAGAGTTGAGTGCATAATTCGTGAGACATGCAGTACAATTAGCTGGTGCCCTTTGACAATTCAAGCAGTTTGTCGAGCAAATCGCACAGGATGCACTCCCAGGAGTGTTATTCGCCAAGTACTTGCCAGAAGCGCATTGTGTACAATTCGAGGCGCTAGTTGAACACTCGAGGCAGTTTGAAGAGCATTTTTCGCATGTATTCATGCTTTCGCTCAAGACGCTCAAGTAGAACCCGCTTTTACAGCTAGTGCAATTTTTTCCGAGCGTGTCATCATGGTTTGAGCAAGTGAGACAGTCCCCCGCGCAAGGTTCACAGTGATATGTATCTTTATGTGAAAAATACCCAGGATCGCATAGTTCGCACTGAGTGTCGTTGTATTTCATGCATTTCTGACATGAGGGAAGTTCGCAAGTAATAATTTCGCACTTATTCTCAGAATCAAGTTGGTAGTTATCATGGCATGCTGTGCAGTGAGTGCTCGATCCAGCGCACCCATAACAGTTGTCAGAGCATTTCACACACTTCCCCTTACCCGCAGTCACCTCTAAAAAGTATCCAAAGTTGCAGCTCTCACAAACAGATTCAGCATAGTCATCATTCCATGAGCACGTAGAACAGTTGGCTGGCATTGGCTACAAAGAGCTTCCCATGGGTCGAAGTAATATTCCGTTTGACAGTGGGTACACGATGAGTTATCATTACAAGACCAGCAGTGTGGCATGCATTGATTACACGTCTTTGAATTCATGAAATAGCCTTGAGTACACTGCTCGCATTCTTTCGCATTGTAGCATTCAATGCAGCCCTCAGAGTTGCATTTTTCACAAGTGCTGTTTTCAGTTAAGAAATACTCCCATTCGCAATTTGTGCAGACAGTCGCGTTCGAGCAATTACGGCAACCTGTTAGACATTTATCACAAAATCCATGGCCGTTAAGGTAGTATCCAGCAATGCATTCCAGACATTGACTTGAGTTTGTTTGACTGTAGATGTAGCAGTTAGGGATCTCACAACGGGCAAATGGTAATATTATGACGAATAGAGCGAAGGCTAAGAGAGCATAGAGCCTGATTTTCATTTTGATACGATTTATAATTTATTTTGTGAAGCTAAATCGCAAATACTCGCGTTAAATTTGTTGGAAAAATTGATTCTTTGGTTTTAAACGCAACTCTCTAATTTGTCTCCCAATCATCAAGCTTAACCATTCTCTTCACTGATGAAGGCAAGTTATGTCTTCAAACAACAATACAATTATATATTGGACCAGAGGTCCTATGAAAATGGTTTTTTCTCACTCCAAAAAGTCTGCATTATCGAGACAAATTTCGAATTTTTCATAAACTCAACAAAGAAAGAAATATGGGAGCCATTGTCATCGAAAACTGAAAAATCGTGTTTTTCTTTTGAATTTTCTCATCATCATCTGAATTCAAATACATAGATATGAATTTATAGTTGTAACTTAATTCAATAAAACAGCGCTAACATGGATAAAACTGACAAATTGAACTACCAACGTGAGGTTGAAAAGTATCTTCAGGGCAAACATGTGTACGAACTTTTCGAAGACCTCATGAAGTCCCTCATACTCCAAAAGCCCGCCGATCCCATTGACTTTATGATTCGCAAACTGACCGATCCTCCACGTATTTCTAATATAGAATGCACACGTTAACCTCTCTCGCTATCTAGAAAAGAAAATATTCATTGTTGGCCCTCCAGGCTCCAAGGTCAGAGAGCTCGCTCTTCAACTTGCTGATTATTTGCACTACACATGTACTTCAGTCGGAGACCTTTTGAATAAGGAGATTAGCAAACGCTCCGATCTCGGAATGAAAATCGAGGACGCTTACAAACGATTAACTTACGTCCCTGATGACATCGTCACCGATTTGGTCAAGAAACACATTGAAAATCTTGAAAAAGAGAACAAAAGTTTCGTTTTGGAAGGTTTTCCAAAGACCCGCGTCCAAGGTCTCGCCTTGCAACGAGCTGGGATCATTCCAGACTCCTTTATCATCTTAAACCTCCCAGATGAAGAGATTGTTGAGTGCATTAAGTAGCAAATAGCCGAAATACTTGGAAATCTAACATATCTCTGTTCATAGGAGAAAGATTCACAATAGCGAGGGCAAACTTGCACATTTGGGATCAGAAAAAGCTGCTGACTATGCCTTGGAATATGATTTGTATGGAGTTATTTTGTTGAGGTTTTTGCTGATGATTTGACAGGAACATTAAGCATGTGAAAGAAATCTACAAAAACTACTTCTTCCAAGTCGATGCTCAGAATACTGAGGCGGATTTGTTGGAAGAGATGGCGCGTCTCGTGAAATACAGAATCAAATCAAAGGCGCCAAAGCGATCAGCCAGCATCATCATTTTGGGCCCTCCAGGTGAGAATATGCTTGGGAATAGGATTATTAATTGCTATCTAGGTTCTGGCAGAAGTTCCCAAGCGAAAATGATTTCCGAGAAATACGGCTTAGTGCACGTTAACTCTGCCCAGCTCCTGAAAGATCAAATTGCCAGAAAAACTGAAATTGGAAAGCTCTCACTCAGCATGATCAACAAGGGCGAGTTAGGTAACATTCAAATGGGAAGCTTGCATTGTATTAATGTATTTTCTATTGAAATTTAGTCCCTGATGACGTTCTTGCCTCTTTGGTCACTACGAGAATCCAGCAGCCTGACTGCCGCGTTCATGGATACGTCTTAGATGGATTCCCGAAGACTAAACACCAGCTACAATTGCTCGATGAACTGAAAATCCAACCTACACTCATCATTATTCTCGAAGCTAACGATGATTTGGTCTATAAGAGACTGGCTAATCGAAAAATCGACCCTGTGTCTGGTTCGATCTATGATGAAGACGCTGCCAAATACCTCGATCCGCTGATCACCACTAGACTGTTCCCTGTGCCAAATGAAAAACCAGAAGTGCTTCAAAAGAGGTAATTGTCTCCGCTGCATTTTCAAGTGAAACTAATGTGTTCGTTTCTAGACTCTCGAGATGGAAAGAGCTGCTTAAAAACGTAGAACAAGATTTTTCAAGTTTGATTCTGAAAGTTACAGCTGACATGACCGAGAAAAACGTCCTTGAGAGAGTTGCATACTATTTAGAAAACACTTAATGCGTATTTACATCGACAACAATTGTATGCTGGTTTGTTGAATCATAAGGAAATTCTAATCAAATAGCATCCACTCACTCTACAAAGAAAAAACCAGTTTTGTTCAACTCTCATACCGTTAATGGTCTTTTCCCTTAAAAAAATCTCAACAGTCGTAGCACCTTCATAGCGTAATTGCTAATATAGCATGTTTGAGGTAATAGTTTTGAAAAGTAGACTTTATCAGTGAATTGAGCTGTCAAGGGTAATGCTAAATCTCAAGCATACAGATGTCAATATCTATGATGTGTTGATATAAGCTAATTGAACATCACTTCTATGCTCTGCTATCTAAGTAGGAAATTCCACAATATCAAGAGACTCTTCGGTTGAATCAACCGCAAATTTTTCGTCTAATAAACTTCTTGCTGAATCAACATCTCTGCACTAGCTGGTATGGAATGTTTTGAACATTCAAATCTTTATAAGAGCTAAGTTATAGACAAAATGTTTTTTTATTTAAAAACTTAGATACCTTACGAATCTAACAATGAAAGGAAAAAACTCATCTTTCACATGGTTTTAAAAAAATTACATTAAATAGTGAGCAAGTGAGTAAGTAAGAATACCTTTTAAATTAAAAAATAAATATCTTCTGACAAACTCAGATTCTGTTCACTCCCACCCTCTCCACCTTCATTGATGATTTCTTCTAAAGATTCTGAACTAGCCCTCATCCCTCCTAAAGTCAGACTCCTCTATAAAGACTTCAAGCTCATTTCGCAAGCTCACCACTTCAAGAACTTCAGCGCTGTCTCCAATGCGAATAGTCAGAAGTACACTGTGAGAGTTCTCGACTTGAGCTCTGAGTTTTATAACTCAAACCCAAATCTGACGGCCACTCTTTTCATCCAGGAGCTACTTCGTCTCTGTATGCATCATCCGACCGCTGTTTTTGCCGAAGATTTCGAGATTTGTGATAAAGCGATGGCATTTGTCTCTATCCCTTACACTCCACTCGATTTGGCACTGAGAGACGTGAAAAACTCACACAAACCTAACATTGAGAAGCTTGTGAAAGATGTATTAGAAGACCTGAGTTTTTTGGTTTATGATTTGAGACTCAACTACAAGAACAGCCTTCGCATTGAGCTCGACAACATATATCAGCTATCAAAGAACAAGGGATATATCTTGGGAGACTGGGCCAAAGGACTAGGGAATGATAAAGTCTCACTTGAAGTCTCTGAAGCATACTCAAAAAAAGTAGATGTTTTGAATGGAGATAAAGAAGTGCAGATTTTTGCTGCCAAAGTTCTCGAACTCACTGGAGCTAAAAAAGAAGATTTGGAGGACCTGAAAGTTTTACAAGAATTAATGGGTACTAGGAATCCCAAGATGTATCTTGCTCGCCTGGAAGTTGTTTTAAACGGATTGAATCTAACAAGTGGTGCAAAAAAAGCGGTGACAAATATGTTTAGCAAAGAAGGAGAGTCAAAGCTAAGATTGATCGATTTTATCAAGCCAGAGAGAAAGATCCGCAAAAATGAGCCTTTCAAAATATCCAGATTCGAGAAAACTGAAGGAATATGGAATTTTGGAAGCGATGCAAATATTGATGCCGTCGGTTTTAAAACGACCGTTGACCTTCAACTTACTGGGATTGGCCTATATGTTCCGGAAATAGACAAATTAGAGGGGGGAGATTAATGTTGTTAAAGGTACAGATAGTACTGGAGTTGTCATAATTTCGCAACAAGTGGAGTTGCGAAAAGATTTGCTTGGAATAGAAAAAGGGATTTATCCGTTGATGTTTGAACATCCTGTCGATACCCTCGCGGACAAAACCTATTCAATTGTGAGTAATTATAAACGAGGAAATCCCGCACCGCGAGGCCAATGCGGAAAAACCATGGTTGAAGTCGAAGGAGCGGATATCAAAGTCTATTTTCTCACCTGTAATGGATCAAGTAATGGCACTAGTGTTACTATTGGGCAATTTCCTGAACTGTACTTTGAATATTAAATGAGCCATAAGCCTC